>Ga0207997_1000168_pt1 | contig 31645 bp, 32 predicted proteins | sample AntAceMetag02UKN_FD_184777 | JGI IMG/M metagenome (GOLD analysis project Ga0207997, IMG submission 184777) | Saline lake microbial communities from Ace Lake, Antarctica - Antarctic Ace Lake Metagenome 02UKN (SPAdes) (version 2) | ecosystem: Environmental > Aquatic > Non-marine Saline and... | reverse complement strand
ATAGTGGAAATTGGACGGAATATACTAATGCTGTTACTATTTCCTCCGATGGAAATCATCAAATAGATTATAATTCAACTGATATAGCCGGAAATCAAGAAAGTACTAAATCGGCTTATATTGCAATAGATAAAATGACGGCAAACTTTGATTATAATTTTGACGGAAATACCCTAAATTTGTTTGATACTTCTGTCGCAACCGGAGTTGATATTAATTATTGGAGATGGGCGGTGCAAAAAGAAACCCCAGAATTTCGCAACATTGATTCTATTGATGATGGCGGAGCTGCCAATGATGTCTGGGGAGATGGAACATACATTTATTTGGCTAATGGTGGTGATGGATTAGATGCTTATGATTTTAATGGGGATACTTTTATGAATGTTGGAAATATTAACGATGGAGGATACCCACAAAGTGTTTGGGGCGACGGAACATATATTTATATTGCCAATTATTTGGGAGGTATTCAGGCATATGATTTTAATGGAGATACTTTTGCTAGTTCTGGAGATATTAATGATGGTGGTTTTACGCGTGAGGTTTGGGGCGACGGAACATATATTTATTTAGCTAATTATGAAGATGGTTTGCGTGCTTATGATTTTGATGGAACTACATTTACTAATGATGCAAATATTAATGATGGAGGTCAGGCATTAGGAGTTTGGGGGGATGGAACTTATATTTATTTGGCTAATAGTGGTAGTGGGTTATATGCTTATGATTTTAATGGAGACGCTTTCATTAATGTTGGTAGTATTTCTGAGGGTGGAGGGCTTGCTCACAAAGTTTGGGGAGATGGAACTTACATTTATTTGGCTAATGGTGGTGATGGTTTGCGCGCATATGATTTTAATGGAACCGATTTTAATAATATTGGGCATATTGATGATACAGTTGTTGCGACTAGTGTTTGGGGTGATGGGACCTATATATATGTAGGCGATTCTTTTGATGATAGTCTCCATGCATATACATTTGATGGGATAACTTTTATTAATAACGGAAATGTAAGTACTGGAAATCATGCAAGAGATGTTTGGGGGGACTATAATTATATTTATTTAGCAAACGATCTTTCTGGATTACAAGCATATAACTTTAAATATTCTTTTTATTATGACCAGAACATTAGTATAGATCTTAATTATGGAACAGACTATAATGTTGAACTATATATTAATGACGGAATAAAAAGCTTGTTTACTGTTGAAGACTTTAATTGGCAAATAGTTTCTACTCCTAATATTATTTCCGCAAACTTTGATTATAATTTTGACGAAAATACCCTAAATTTGTTTGATACTTCTGTCGCAACCGGAGTTGATATTAATTATTGGAGATGGGATTGGAATGGAAACATTTTTAGTTATGATCAGAATGCTACCATTGATTTAAATTATGGAGAAGATTATAATATTTATTTATATATAAACGATGGAAATATAACAGATTTTACGATAGAAGATTCTAATTGGCAATTAATATTTGCTCCGGATAATACCCCTCCAACAACTACTTTTACTCAAATAAATGGAACAACCGGCTGGAATAATTCTAATATCGATTTTAATTTGAGTTGTAGCGACGCCGGTAGTGGTTGTGCTTCAACACAATATAGGTTAGACAGTGGAAGTTGGACTGATTATTTACAAACAAAATCTGACGGAACTTTTTTGTTAAAAGGAAGCAGAGACGATGGTTATATGAGAGGGGCATGGTTGGATAATAACTATATTTATGTTGCCGGAGATGCGGGCGGAATTTATGCTTACGATTTTAACGGAGATACATTTGATTTAAAAGGAAATCGAGACGATGGCGGCGTTCTTGGAAATGCTTATGATGTCTGGGGAGATGGAACATACATTTATCTAGCTAATAGTGGTGCTGGTCTTTATGCTTATGATTTTAATGGTACAGATTTTAATTTAAAAGGAAATATAGACGAAGGAACAACCAACGTGGTTTGGGGAGATGGAACATACATTTATTCTGGGCAAAGCGATGGAAATATAATAGCTTATACTTTTGATGGAAGTAATTTTACAAAAAAAGATACTATTGACGGAGGTTCATCTATGTTTGGAATATGGGGTGACGGAACATATATTTATACAACAAATTCATCTACCGGTATTAATGCTTACGATTTTAACGGAGATATTTTTACTTTAAAGGGAATAGAAAGAACATTAACATCTGCTAATCAAATATGGGGGGTTGATGGCTATATTTATATTACAAGAAGTTGGTCAGAATATGGTACATACGTATTAGATTTTAATGGTACAGATTTTAATATAAAAGCATCAGATTTAACATTTGGGAATAGGGGGATTTTGGGTCGAGATGGATATATTTTTGTCGGAGATGGTTTTGATGTTGTTGCATATGATTTTAATGGAACATCTCTTAATTTAAAAGGAGCAATAAGTGGTTCGGGCGAAGATATAATCGGAGATAATAATTATATTTATGTTACAAGTAACCTTGATGGTATTTTTGCTTATGATTTTAATGGAAGTTTAATTGGGGAAACTATTACTCTTTCAACAGACGGTAACCACCAAATAGATTACAACTCAACTGACGTAGCCGGAAATCAAGAAGTTACTAAATCGGCTTATATTGCAATTGATAAAACAGAACCAACAATAATAAATACTTTAAATGATTCAGGGGATCATGTAGTTGATTTTAATATAAGATATGATATTAATTTTGCATATTCTGGGTTTGATTTTGCAAAATATTCTTTTGATGGTAATACAACATATATGGATTTTAATTTTAATTTAGATGACACAAATTTTTATATTTTTATAGTTGAACCAAATAGTTATACTATAAGTTATTGGTTTAGAGATATTGCCGGAAATGATTTAAATGGATTATCAATAGTTAATGCTATTATAACTCCTCCATTAAAAATAACTTTTAATGTTTATGATCAATATAATTTAGGAGAATTATCTGCTATCAACTTAGATTGTAATGATGATACTTATGATTTGAATGATCAAGCTTTTGGATTTTATCAAAATTTTGATAAAGATAATGTTTATACATGTAATTTTGACCGCGATGGATATGATTCAAATACAGGAGTAATAATTGTTGCGGACGCGAATAAGTCAATGAGTATTACATTGAATGATTCAACCGCGCCGATTACAACTCCAAGCGGAAATTCTATTGAATGGGAAAAAATCAATCAAACTATTACTTTAACATGTAGTGATGCTGGAAGTGGATGTTCAGCAACAAGATATAGAATTGATACCGGAGATTGGAATGATTATACCATTCCCTTTGTAATTTCCTTAGATGGTAATTTTAAAATAGATTTTAATTCTGTTGATAATTCTGAAAATGAAGAAGCAATAAAAACAATTTATGTTGCAGTTGATAAAACAAATCCTACAATAACTACATCTGGAAATTCTTTGAATTGGACAACTATAAATCAAACAGTAACTTTGTTACCAGTAGATCCAACAAGTGGAATTATTTTAACTCAATATAGTTTAGATGATACAGCTTGGCAAAATTATACAATTCCATTTGAAATTTCTACAGATTTAAATCATACAATAGATTATAATACTAGAGATAATGCAGGAAATACAAGTGGGGTATTAAGAACTTATGCAGCCATAGATAAAACAGCTCCAGAAACAGGTCTAATTATTAATGCTTTAACTTGGATTGCTATTCCATTTTATTTAGTTTTTACTGGTGTTCAAGATTTATTATCTGGAATATTTGGTGTTTTTGTTTCTGTTGATAATGGAGCTTATACAGATGCAAATATTATTGATACAAATGTTTATGTTTTAATTAATACAGATGGTAACCATGATGTTAATTTATGGGTAAGAGATAATGCAGGAAATGATACTAACATAATTACTTATGCATATTTAGATCAAAATGCTCCAACCATTTTACGTGATTTAAATTATGCTGTTTGGAAAACAGTTGATTTTAATGTTCAAACAGATGTTAATTTTGATTATTCTGGAAAATTTTTAGCAAAATATAGTTTAGACAGTTCTTCATATTATGATTTTAATTATTCTACAGATGATTTAAATTTTAAAGTACCTATAATAACAGATGGAAATCATACTTTGAATTATTGGTTTAGAGATAATGCCGGAAATGATATTAATGTTATAAGATATGCTTATTTAGATAAAACAGCACCAACAATAATAAATACTTTAAATGATTCAGGAGTACATATTGTTGATTTTAATATAAGATATGATATTAATTTTGCATATTCTGGGTTTGATTTTGCAAAATATTCTTTTGATGGTAATACAACATATATGGATTTTAATTTTAATTTAGATGACACAAATTTTTATATTTTTATAGTTGAACCAAATAGTTATACTATAAGTTATTGGTTTAGAGATATTGCCGGAAATGATTTAAATGGATTATCAATAGTTAATGCTATTATAACTCCTCCATTAAAAATAACTTTTAATGTTTATGATCAATATAATTTAGGAGAATTATCTGCTATCAACTTAGATTGTAATGATGATACTTATGATTTGAATGATCAAGCTTTTGGATTTTATCAAAATTTTGATAAAGATAATGTTTATACATGTAATTTTGACCGCGATGGATATGATTCAAATACAGGAGTAATAATTGTTGCGGACGCGAATAAGTCAATGAGTATTACATTGAATGATTCAACCGCGCCGATTACAACTCCAAGCGGAAATTCTATTGAATGGGAAAAAATCAATCAAACTATTACTTTAACATGTAGTGATGCTGGAAGTGGATGTTCAGCAACAAGATATAGAATTGATACCGGAGATTGGAATGATTATACCATTCCCTTTGTAATTTCCTTAGATGGTAATTTTAAAATAGATTTTAATTCTGTTGATAATTCTGAAAATGAAGAAGCAATAAAAACAATTTATGTTGCAGTTGATAAAACAAATCCTACAATAACTACATCTGGAAATTCTTTGAATTGGACAACTATAAATCAAACAGTAACTTTGTTACCAGTAGATCCAACAAGTGGAATTATTTTAACTCAATATAGTTTAGATGATACAGCTTGGCAAAATTATACAATTCCATTTGAAATTTCTACAGATTTAAATCATACAATAGATTATAATACTAGAGATAATGCAGGAAATACAAGTGGGGTATTAAGAACTTATGCAGCCATAGATAAAACAGCTCCAGAAACAGGTCTAATTATTAATGCTTTAACTTGGATTGCTATTCCATTTTATTTAGTTTTTACTGGTGTTCAAGATTTATTATCTGGAATATTTGGTGTTTTTGTTTCTGTTGATAATGGAGCTTATACAGATGCAAATATTATTGATACAAATGTTTATGTTTTAATTAATACAGATGGTAACCATGATGTTAATTTATGGGTAAGAGATAATGCAGGAAATGATACTAACATAATTACTTATGCATATTTAGATCAAAATACAGTTCAATTTAATGGTGGGTTTGATGGAAATGGGTTACCATGGAAAAATTATGATTTTAATGTAGTTGCGGTGGACGTTAATTTCGGGCCTAGTGGGAACGTGTGGGCAAAATATAATATTGATGGTGGTGCATTTGAAGATTTATTAATTAGTGATGATAATTATTATATGACCGTCACATTAGATGCCAATCACGAAATAATATTTTGGTTTAGAGATGGAACCGGGGCGGATACTAATATAATACTATATGGTCTTTCTGATAAAAATGGCCCGGTAAACTATGCAGATGCTAATTTTGGATTACCATGGAAAACCGAGGATTTTAATGTTCGTATTGATATGAATTTTGATCCCAGTGGAAAGCAATGGGCAAAATATTCATTGGATGGATTAACCTATTATGATTTTAATACTTCTAATGATTTAAATTATTATTTATGGTTTAATACAGATGCAAATCATGAAGTAAGAGGATGGTTTAAGGATAATGCTGATAATGATACAAACACAATTGGGTGGGCTTATTTAGATAAAACAAACCCAGTAACTACAGATAATTCTGATGCGGTGTGGCACGGGAATGATGTAACAATAATAATATCTCCAACGGATGTAACAAGCGGAGTGGCAGCAACGGTATATTGTTTAGATGATTCAAATGCGTGTGTACCAGGTATTACATATACAATTCCAATTTCAGTAACATGTCCAACTGGAGGGGTATGTAATAGATATGTAAGATATTATTCAACAGATGTAGCCGGAAATGTTGAAGGAATTAGATCTACTAATAAAATTTTAATTGATCATAATAGACCAAACGTTGGATTAACAACATTAAGTATTTATGATATTTCCGGGATTTATATTAATAACAATGGAACTGTTGTTGGAGGAACAGCAACTGATAATAACGGGGCCGGAATAGATACAGCCACATGTGAATATACTTATGATAGTGGAGCTAATTGGTATGGTGGATCTTGGAATACAGATCATTGTGAAAAAACAACTGCTGTACCAATTGTAAATGCAACAACATACACATTTAATACACGAGTATATGATAGTGCGGCCGACACTCCAAATCTGGGAACCGGAAGTGCAACAATGACTTACACGGGAGATACTATTGGTCCAACTATAGGCATTTCTGGAAATTCTTTAAATTGGACTACAATAAATCAAACAATTACTATAACTTCAAGTGATGCCGCGTCCGGAGTGGCATCAACAGAATATAATCTTGATGCTGGGGGATGGACAAATTATACAATTCCGTTTACAATATCAATAGATCTAAACCATATAGTTGATTATAGAGCTACAGATAATGTTGGAAACATAACAACTAGTCTATCTTATGCAGCTATAGATAAAACTCCTCCAGCGGTTGGAGTAACAACAATCGGCGGTGGGTTTGATATTAATGGAATATTTTTTAGTGGAACCGGAATAATTATTGGGGGGGCGGCAACTGACGTAACAAGTGGAGTTGATATAAGTACATGTGAATATACTAGTGATGATGGTGGAATATGGTCTTCGGGTTCTTGGAATACAGATCATTGTGAAAAAACAGCATGGAGTGGAACAAATGGTACTATATATATATTTAATACACGAATTGATGATAATGCAACTAATACTGGGACCGGAACAGCAACAAGTGCGTACACATATGATAATAATGGACCAGCAATTGATTTAAATTGGACACAAGGTAATCCAGGAATTCCAGATGTAAATATTGGTTTAACATGCCATGATGATAATGTTGGATGTAAATATATATGGTATAATGTGGATGAATATGGATGGCAATTAGCTCCAAGTCCGGATTTTAATTGGTTTATTATTAGCGGAGATGGGCAACATTCATTATCTTATCTTGGAACAGATAGTTTTGATATAAATAGTGTACAGTATGATATTAATTTATTTATTGCCGGGCATATGACATTAAATGTTCAAGATGAAAATACTGGATTATGGATGGATTTAGTACATGTTTTATTTAATGGAACAACACATGATTTTAATAAAACAATTGATTTAAATTTATATGGAATTACCGCCGGAAGATATGCATTATCTGTTTCAAAAAGTTCATATGAAACAAGAGAATATTATTTAGATATAAATCAATATGCAAATTATGATATTAATATGTTATTATTAGAAACTTCAAAACATTTAGACTGGTGGTTTAAATTTTATATGAATGATACGAACACTCTTGTTACTGACGGATGGGTTGAATTATATAAACCGGACAAAAACAATTATTCCATTGGTAGATATAGAACGTCTTCTTTAGGGCTCGCTAAATTTTCTATTAATATATATGATCAAAATTATATACAAAAAATAACAAGAACAGATACTAACGATGTTAATTATTCATATCCGGTAAATTTATTAGTATATAAACCTAAAGATGAAATTACTGGAATTGTTATTGATGGAAATTGGAATATTATAGGACCAACTCCAAATACAACTTTTTTAGGAATAGATGGGGATCAAAATATATGGATTCTTCCAAATTTAAAAGATGCATTTTCAATGATAATATCTGATTCAAATTTATTGGATCCTGCGTTTGGATCATTATATTTTTCAAGAACATACACAAAAATATATCCAGGGAATCCACTAATAGATACACTTCAACCATATTTAATTAGTATATTAGACGGAGATATAATTAAATTTATTGTTCAAACAGAACTTGGAATTGCCGTACCAAATATAAATATTGACATATCTAAAATGGTTTCTGGATCAAAAACACTAGTTGCATCCGGTATAACAGATAGTTCCGGAGAATTTTCAACACCGTTAATTCTTGCATCAACATATTATTTTGATTTATTTTATAATGGGAGCCAAATATCAAAGTATAGCAATTTCTTTTTACAGATAAATGAAAGTAAATATTATTTTACTGTAAGTATTGAATATGATGTTAATAATTATACATCTTATCCTGTAACAGTATTATGGGTTCCAGGAACGGAATATTTATATGGAACTTCATTATTAACTCAAAGTATTACTGGGCTTGAAGTAAGTTATGTGGACGTAAACATTGTTCAATATACTGGCCCCGATGGTAATATAAAAACAGTTAAAGCTCAGGCAAGATATGATTGCACCGGTTCTTGTTCAATATCACAAAATATTGGTTTATTAATAAACCCCGATAGAAATCTTCCATTATATGTAGAATTAATTATATACAGAGATAATAATACTGTATTATTACACACAGGAAAAAGATATAAAATGCAAGTTACAGGTACAACTGATTTATTACAATTATTATTTAATGCTAGAAGTAGTTTCGGGTGTGAAATAGTAGATGTAAATGGTACTGGAATAAATCCATTAGATCCTAGGTATCCTTGCGCATGGACAACAGTCATTTCAATAGCATTAGCAATATTTGCCATTGGAGGAATGATTTTTACAATAAAAATAATTAATCCATACGCAATGGGAATGATTGGAATATTAGTAATAATATTCTTTACAATAGCCGGATGGTTCTATTGGCCACTATTATTTATATTTGGAATATTATTAGTGCTGGGATTATATGGAAAACGGGGAAGTGAATAAAAATGGTATTTTTTGAACATATAATGATAACAATAACAATTTTCTTGTTTTTTACAAATGCCGTGTTTATGTTTTCATCAGTTTTACCAGGGTCAGAAAATGGAGACGGTACATTATTAAATTTGGGATTATCATCCACAGATGTTAATGATATGAATAATCAATTAAATCAAATTATTAATGCAAGTAATGTGTTTAAACCGGAAAATATAGATATAAATGCATCTGTAACTGTAACAGGTGAAGAAAAAGATTATCTTCTATTATTCCAGAAATGGTTATTTGGAGGATTAGATACAGCTACTCTAGGATTAGCATCAAAAGTTGTTGGTACGATGTCTATATTAAAAGCAATAATTTCATTAGTTGGAGCAACATTTTTTGGATATTTGTTTTGGATTGATTTTTTTATAAACCCGCTTTGGGGTGTTGGATTTGCAGCTATAGGATTAGGTATTAAAGCATTTTTCTTTTTTGTACAAGCAATGTGGCTATTTGATATAATCTCAAGAATATTTTTTGCCGGGACTGGGTCAAGGGGATAAATATGGATTGTTCTTTTGCAACATCGGCATTCAATTTTTCCGATATATTTAATTGTACTTTAGTTTCTATGGGAATACCATATGATTTTGTGGTAATTGGAATACTTGCGATATTTGTATTATTTGCGGCTATTTCAAGATTAGATTTTGATTTTTCTTTGGGCGGGGCATTTGCATTAACATGGGCATTAACGGTAATTGGTGGTCCTTATGGGAATAGTTTAATATTACAATATTTAATGGGGTTATTGATTTTAGGTGTTGGATTAAGAATACTTATGGCAATGATAAAAGTATTTAAGCAGTGATTGATATGTCGAGAAAAGATTATAAAGAAGCGGAACTAAAACGATTTGCTGAGATAGTTATGACTAGCGAAAGTCGGCAACAAATGGTTCAACGGCTTAATGGATTTCGTATGGGGCTTACTAATAAACGGGGCAAAAATAAAAGACTTGATATTTGGGCGTTACTTATTCGTGAATATTCATAGTTTTTTTTGGATTTTTCTAAAAAGTAAATAGTAAGGTTTATAAATAACAACTAATTACATTATGTTATGAGTAAAGGATTAAATATTGTAGGAATACCTGTTATTACAACAAAAAAGAAACTTAAACAAAGTGGATATATCGAAGATGTTGATCTATTAATAACAGACTATAATGATAAAGCGTATATGTATAATAGTGGAAAAGTTGATATTATTAAAGGTGGTAATCCAAAAACAATTAATTTTCCATCAAAAAAAGATGCGGCGTTATATTTAATGAAGGCGGGGTGGAAATATGTATGATGATTTTATGTCAGGATATAATTTTGGGAATAAGCCTAAATCGACAGGATATGTTAAATTTAGTGAAACAACACAAGAAATGGCAGAAAAAGATAAACAAAAAAGAGCTGGGGTTTATGATACAAGTAAGTTTATCAGAATGACCGGGCCGAACGGGGAAGCGGGTGAAATTTATGCGAATGGAAAGATGTACATTATTCTAGGTCCTGGGAAAGCTAAGGTTAGAACTTTTGGAAGTCGGCCATACGCCATAAAATATATGCAACAAAAGGGGTGGAATTTAGCATGAAAAAAACATTAAATTTAAAAAAGAGTGATCTACTTACAGATTCATTAGATGCATTTTGGGGAAAAGGCGCGGCGACAATAATTCCGTCTCCGCAAGTAGATAGTACTCCTCAAGATATAATCCAACCCACAGAAAATGCATTTATGCAAAGCCCTCAGTTACCAAGTGAACAAAATTATAATGAAACCGGAAGTATTAAAGAACAAGTTGAACGAGGTACACAAGACGTAGTCCCTGATACTAGAGTATCTAATCAAATGATGGGTATGCCTCCTACGGCAATGCCTTCCCAACCACAGGCTAGACCGGTACAACAAAGAAATCCTTTTGATCTTGGCGGTTTTGATGCTATGATTCAAAGCCAATTATCTCGTGAACGCGGTGCGTTTGGTATTACTCCATCCGGCGGTTATGGGGGTATTGGTTCAATGTCTGATGTTGAACGTTTTGCTAAAAGACGGCAACAATATAGTTTTGATGTACAAAAAAGATCAGCAGAACATCAATTAAAATATAAACAATTAGCTATGGGGACATTTGCTCAAGAAGCTAGAGCAAAACAAGATATAAGTCAACAAATTATTAGAAATTATAGAGAAGCAGCTAATAAACAAAGAATGCAAGCCGGGCTTCCGGTATATGAATCTCCTTGGGATATTTTAGCTGGCGGAAAAAGAAAAGTAGCAGATTTTCAAAAAAGGCCAATTTATGATAAAAAAGGAGAAATATCAGGATATAAAGATGTTAACGTTGGTGATAAATTAGAAAGATATGGCGGACTTGCTGGGGCATATCAAGAATTAAGACCAGTTGGAAGAGGGGCAAAGTCATTAACTAAAAAAGCAGCTTCCGGAATTTCAGATCTTTATAGTAAAGGATATAAAAAATTATCAACCTATAATGAAAAAAAAATTATGGATGATTTAAATAAAGCAGTTGATTCTGGAATGAAATCAAATGAAGCAACAGGAAATAAATATACTATGTATCCAAAAAAAACCGAAAGTTATACTGAACCATCATTTGGAATTGGGAATGAAGAATATGGTGATAGTACTATGTCCGCAATAAATAAAGGAATGGCAGAGATGAATAATGAATCTTCTATAATAAATAAAAAAGAAGTTAAAGATTTAAGAGATGTATAAAATATGAAACCACAAGAAACAGTATCAAATGTAATTCGACTTAAGCAAAGAATTTTACAAGAGGCCCCCGCCTCAGCAAGAAGAATTGATGGTGTTGACAAAATATTTTATAAAGGTTCCTTGCCCGGGTATGATGCAATGCTTTCTGCTAGCGGAACTGTTAGTTATAGAGAGGGATGGGGAGCTCCATCAAGACCAACAAGATATGGAGGAGTTATCGCAGCAAATAGGGCATTACGAGCAAAACGATATAGACCTTATAATATTTTTACAGGTAATGAATGGCAAATGAATGAACAAAGACATCAATTTGCAAAAATGGATAGACAAAGACAACAACAAGTATTTCAACCAACTGAATTGCCAAAAATAAATAAAAAAATTACAGAAAATAATTATTTAGAACGTCCAGCAGGAATTGAATATCCAATAATGAATATACCAAGTGAAAATAATATGGTTCCTAGACGTCCAACAAGGGGGCGACTTACATGGATGGATTTGGATCAAAATTATGAAAAACCAGAAAGAAGAATAATTGCTGATAAAAATGAAATGTTTAGAAATTTCCCTAATCAACAAACAATTCCAGCTTATGCAAAAAGCCAATTTGCCGCTATGAGAGGAATGGAATCTCAACTAGGAATTCCATCAATGCTTGGTGCAGCGCCAAAAACAAAAGTAAAACCAAAGGGGAAAGGGAAATGAAAAGTGCATTAAACAATAAAAAAGCTAATAGTCTTGCAAAAAGTGGGTGGATTGATGATTTATCTGAGGAAGAAGAAAAAGTTTTAGAACATAGCGCACGTATTGATAAATTAATGGCGCGGGGCAAAAAATTAAAAATTGGGATTTTAGAATAGGTGAATTTTATGAAATATCAAGAAGAAATAGATAGAGATTTACAAAGAAAAAGATTACTTAAAGTTCCAGAACGTATATATATTGAATATGGTGATATTAGAAATATTATAGAAATTGAAAAATATAGAGATTTAATGGAAACAAAAATTCCAAAAATAGAAATTATTAAAAAAAGAGTATTGGTGACAAAATGACTTTTAGATTAAAAGAAAGTGATATGGAAAAATTATATCGTATTAAAATAAAAAAAGGTAAATCTCCTAAACTAGCAAGATATGAAGTTGAAAAACTAAGACAATATATTAGAAGTTATGGAATAACATCACCTGGGGGTAGATTTAAAACTGGGCGAGATGCATTTTTAGATTTTGATGAAGATGGAGTATATAATGCATTTGATTGTCAACCATTAAATCCATTTAAACAAGATACCAAACAATTTTATGATCATAAAGATTTTTCTACATCATTTAATATGGGGATGCCAACAGATAAATATCAAGTAGTTACTAAATATATGACAGCAGATGAATTTATTACATTGGCAAGACAAGCAACAATAGTTCCAGGGTTAGATGAAGGAAAAACAAATGAAGAATTTTCTCAAGGAGTTTTGCGGCAAGATAAAATAAAAGAATATACTGCAGCATTTAAACGTGGAGATAGATTTCCAACACCGTTTTTAATATATAGAGGAGCATCTAAAATGCCTACATCTCATGAGGGAAGACACCGTTTAGAAGCGGCGGCAAAAGCATTTGGAAAAAATAAAAAATTTCCAGTATATATTATTAGAGAACCTTTGGAATAATAGATCCTTTTTTTTGATTTTCTTCAGTAAACAATGGTTGTAGATTTTTATAATTAAAGCATTTAAACTGTTCTTCTTTTTTAGATAAATCAAATGAACAACATGGCATTATATGGTCTATCACCCAAATATTTCCATAATTTTCTTTAGTCATATTGGATTGAAATTGATTTTCCAAATGTTTCCAACATTTGCTAAAAGAACACCCAATTAATTTTTCTGTACTATCAAATTTAAATTTTCCTTGTAATGCTTGTCTAGTTCTAGCTCTTAAATTTCTAGCTAGTTTAAATTGAGGATTATTCTTTTTGCATGTATGATAATTGTTATATTGTACTAATCTATTTTTTTCAGGATGGCGTTTTCTCCACAATTTATTATTTTTATTATGCTGTTCTGTATGGGATATTCTCCATTTTTTATCTGTTTCATATTTTTGTTGTTTATGTGTTTGTTGCCATAATTTTTCTTTGGCTTTGCATTTTTCTAAATTGTTTTCACGATATAATTTATCAGCTAATGCTTTTTCTCTTTTATGGGTTAGTTTATAATATGTTTTATTACATTTGTCTGAACAATATTTTTTTTTTGGATGATATTTAGCGGGAATAAAATCTTGTTTACAATATGTACATTTCATATATAATATAGGACTGAACAGTTTAAAAATCTATCAGAAGGGCGAATTCGGGGAGGGTTCTAGTCAGTATTAAACCGAAAGGTTTATAAATAAAGAAATTATAAATTATATTATGGATTACAAGATTCTAGGATTGTTATGTGTATTTCTTATTGCGATGTCAACCGTGGCGTTCGCAGCAGCACCTACTATCACCAATGAAACTAGAGTTCTTGACCCTGATTTTTATGAAGGGACCGATAGAAATTATTTTGGAGTTAATCCTACAGTTCAATCTGGAGAAGTTAGAGATGCAGATTTAGATTTTAATATTTTATCATGCCAATATACACTTTACGATACAAACGGAACAAATGCGTTTGCAATGGCAGAAGCTGATTGGAACGCCGATGTAAATAGATGTTATGTTCAATTTTCTAGTGCGGCAATGTACGATGATTATAATTTTAATTTTAGAGCAACAGATGTTGCAGGTGATGATACAAACGGAACACCATTATATATTTGGTATGACCAAAATGCACCTTCAACGGTACAAACAAATGTAGAAGGATATGGAGAAACTGTAGTTACAATGGTTGGAACAGACACTTCAACAAATACAGGTGTTGGATCTGGAGTTGCAATTTATTATTATTCAGTAGATAGTGGAATATGGGAAAATAATACAACAGGATTAGTAACTATTGGTGGAGGACCAGGAACTCACACTTTAGATTATTACACAGTAGATAACTTAGATAATAACGAAGTGGCCGCCGGTGGTGGAATGAATTCAGACAGTATAACTGTAGATAGAGGAAGTATTACAATCCAAACATGTAATTTAATTAATGTTTTACTTTTAGTATTAGCAGCAGCGCTAATAATTTTAGTTATAGGATTAATGGCCACAGGAAACTTAACCGTTACCACAATAGTGCCGGTTATAACATCTATAATAGCATTTTTAATAATATTGTTCATAGCAGCAACAGTTAATGGAATAGTTTGTGTAGCATAGTTTTTTAAATAAAACGTAACATTAATTATATATGTGGCATAAAGAATTATTACTATATATAATAATCATTTTATTTTTAACTCTGTTATGTATATCAAATGGATTATTTTTAAATGACACTGATGGAATGGTTCATTATAATTTTTACAAAAATAATGGATGTGAAGACCACTCATATTCAAATTCTGTTTGTACTGTGGCTGAATTATTTGGAGATATTTCAGAGACACAATTTTGGGCATTATGGCTAATTGTTTTATTAGCAATTCCTTTTTTATTATATTATTTTTTCCGCACAGAATTGATATTACCAGGGTTTTTTATTTTTACAGGACTCTTTTTTGCAATACAATCAATGCAAATATATGCGCAATTAATAGCTTTAATAGGATTTACTTTAATTATTTTTTCAAAACCGACTAAATATAAAATTGGAGCATTATTGTTTTTTTTAATAATAGATGTTTTAAACTTATTTGTTATTCACAGCCAGTTTAAATATATTTTAATATTTGCGATAATCATTGAATTAGCGTTTATGATAAAAGATAAATATATGTTTTCTGGAGTATTTTTTGTATCCCAACTTTTATCTGATATTAGATATAATGTATATGATAAAGGGGTATCTATAGAAAACGCTTTTTACTTTATATTATATTATGGGTATACATTTTTAATGGAATATATGTTATTTATTTTTACTCTTCCGGGGATTATTGAATTATGGAAACATGGTGATAAACGGCATTTAATATATTTAGGATTTATATGTGCCGGAGCTATATTTTACTGGGTTTATGAATCTTTTAATGTGTGGCGGGTTACACGAGTATTAATTTTTTTCCCAATTATTGTGTTACCTTATTTTATACAGTGGTTAGAAAAACAATCTGTAAATCGTAAAAGAATTTTTTGGTGTATTGGAATTTGTTATTTTATTTTTAATATTATATATTTTGTGGTAAAACAATAATTTAAAAGCTTATTGCTCTATATATATATATGAAGTCATGGCAAATAGGCATTATTTTATTACTAACCATAATTCTTTTTGGGCAATATATATTTAATCCAATGTTGGCCGGCGCAGATACTTGGTTTTATGTAAATCAAATTTGTGAAATATCAGAGCATGATGTCCGTGATCCTGTCTTTGACATGTTGACTCCTTTTATGCCGTGTGATTTTTTATTTTTAAAAGTTTATTTAGCGGCGTTATTTTTTATAATGTTATTTTTTACGGCAAAGATCGGAGAACTATATGATAAAGAAAACGGATGGCTCTTAGCCTTGATCGTTGGGTTTTTTACATTATTTTCTCTTGAATATATTGTGTTTGAAAATGACAGTCTTGGATTTACTTTATTTTTTATTGCCCTGTTTTTTGTGCTACGGGCATTTAAAGAAAAGAAAAAGATGTTATCCATAGACAATGGCATGGGATTAATTTTTATTTTATTAGCGGGGCTTTGTTGGAAGGGGGCCGTTTACTGGTTATTTGTTTTCGTTATATTATGCCCAATTTTTATTATTCCACTTTTTGGAATATTGATTGTATATAGTGGAGGATTGTTTTGGTTTATAGGAGCCACCACTGAGGTACAGGAACAAACCCCCTGGTTAGGCATCATGTATCTTGGCTTGACCCCTCTTTTTCTGTTCGGTTTAGTAAAAATGTCAAAAAAAGAGGCTCTCATATGCGTTTTAATGTTAATACCACTAATATTCGTACAAAAACTATACGTGCTTGCTATTCCATTCATTGCAATCGTAGCATTAATGGGAATATTGAGTATTAAAAAATATAAAGATACAATTATAATGACTATAATAATATTTTCATTTTTTATGGCCGCGTTTTGGGGCATGCATACAAACCAAGAATTTCCAACTGTACAAGATTTTGTGGTAGTTCAACGAGCTGCCCAAGATGTTAACTATGTAGAAAATGCATTCGGTATTGGATATATTGCAATTTATAATGGTTTAGAAGTTTCATCTTTTGGTGGAACAGATGGAAATGATTTTATTTGTAATGGCTATGTATTATCTCATACGTGGCTCAACGATTGTAACTATTGTACCACAATAGAAAAAGGGCCTAATATAGTGCTATATGATTGTTAACGGCTCAAAATAGAAAATGTGGTTTTTAAATTACCAGAATAAGAATTTGATTTTTTTCTATTATCTGATTTAAACAAAGGGACCAAATTTTGTAAATCCCATAATTTATAAATATCATTTTCTACCGAGGCCCAGTCCAAAGGAGTAGAATGATCAATCTCCCAAATAATTCCCATATTAGTCCAAGTCATTCCCTTTTGAAATTGTTTTTCTAAATGGTTTTGTAGTTCTTTCATGGTATATGATAAAAAGGTTTGAGTTGATTCTTTTTTGGTCAAATTGAATCGTTTTAAATCTTTTCTAATTCTTCTGGAAATATTAGAATTTAATCTGTATAATATATCAGTTTTTCGTTTATTTTTTTGATATGTTTGAAAATATTCTTTTCTTTTATTATAACTATTTAATCGTAATAATTTAGCCCGCGCATTTCGTTTTTTATTGTATTCTTCTTTATTTTTTAAATACCATTCCATTTGTTTTTTTCGGCAATTTTCAATGTTTTTCTCACGCCATTTTTTTGCGGTAATTTGATATTTTAGTTTGTTATCATTCCATCGCTTTCTATTTTTTTTCTGAAGAATCTCTTTATTTACCACATAATATTTTTTATTATATATTTGTTTTGCATTTTCCGCACAAGTTAGATTGCAATATTTTCGGGATTTAGTCCATTCTTTTTCATCGGTAATTAGTTTGTTACACATAACACATTTATGAGTTGTTTTTGTTTGATTCATTTTTTAACTTCCCAGGCTTTTTTAAATTCTTTATCCTTAAACATTTCAGCTAATCCGGTAATTTGGGATAATCTTAAAACTTCATCCGGGCTCATACCCAATTCTTTTGCTACTTTTTCGTCAGTCCAATTTTGGCGTTTTAAATTTAGTATAATATCGCTCATTTTAGATATTTGATGTTTTCCGCGTGCTCGATTATGGCGAATTGTACTAGCAATTCTGTTACCTTTTGTTTCTTGAGTTTTTCTTACGGTTGTTATTGGTAAATATCCCATAATTTTTGCATTTATTTCTTTATCTTCTTTTCCAACCCGATTTCTATGAAACCCATCAATAACAATGAAATGATCTTTTCGGGGGTATGTTACAATTGGTTGAGTATATCCATCTTTTTGAATTGATAATCGTAACAATTCCATTTCAGGCGGAGCAACTGTATTTGGGTTATAATTATTTGCAATAACATTTTGATTTTTAGTCCAAATAACGCAATCAATTGGTTCATCTTTCATTGGGCTTAATTTATGTAATTCTAATTTAATTGAATTTAGAATATTAATTTGTTCATCAATTGATTTCTTTTCTAATAATTTTGATATTTCATTAATTATATTTTTCATTGAACTCATCTCCATATATATGCCATTTTTTTCTTCTATTTTTCATTATTCTTATATAATTATTATAAAAGGATTGTTTTGTTGGAGAAAATCCTAATGAAATACACCAATAATCATTTTTTAAAATACATTTACAAATTCTCTGCCAAGATGGAGGTGTACCAGATTTTTCATTTTTCATATCTCCTTCATCAGGAAGAATTTTATATCCATGTAATTTATACCATTTTAAATAAACAGCAATTTTATTTTTATAATGTTCGGCCGATTTTTTTGGCATTGTATCTAAAATAAAATTAGTGAATGTTTTCCATGTATGATTTTTTGGCAATGTAATTTTATCATTTCCTAACATTAATCCATTTGATTTTCCATAGATCGCCCCTAGATTTGCCCCAGATACTCGTTGAATTATTTTACTCCATAATCTAGGTTCAAGAACTTGATATAACCATAGGCCCCTTCTTTGGGTATCTCCAAAAGGTTCATCAACTCGCATTTGAGATAATGTTAATCCGGCTTTATACATATCGTCATATAGAGGGTTGTATAGTTTTTTAAATTTTCCATTATATGTCCATACGTCTTCAACCGCCCAATCATATAAGGGGTAGGCATATTGAATAGTTTTAGATGATTTAGTTAACCAGGAATTATTTAATTCTTTAAAATATCTATTTGAAATCATTTTTAATCTATTAAAACTTTCATCGGTTCGAATACCAATACACCCGGCGCATTTTTTATTATCTGAATACCAATTTGCAAATTCATATATAAATTCTTCAAATGACATATCTGGTTTATAAAATGGAAAAAAATTTTTATTTTTAATACTAATTGTATCTTTTGTACGCACCCAACTTGTTTTATATTTTTCATCCCAAGCTATCCATTCTGGTTCAATTTGACTACAACCGTTAGTGGTTTTTATTGGTAATTGTACCCAATATATATCTATATTATCTTTATATTGTTGGAACATATCTTTAACGTGTGCTATGGTTGATGATAACTGGCATTCCCAATCTATAAATAAAACCCCAATTTTAGTATTTCTAATTTTTGCTTCGTCCATTAATAAATGAAATAATACGGTGGAGTCTTTTCCTCCACTGAATGATAAATATATTTTAGGAAAATTATCAAAAAGATATTTAATTCTTTTTTTAGATTCGTCATAAACATTTGTTGATAAGTAAACTTTTGCCATTATATATATTAAGATTCAAAGGATTTATAAACATATGTTTTGACTATCAGAAAACAAAAGCTTTATAAACAACCACTATATATAGTTAATTAGTCATAATCACTAAAAAGGAGGTTATTTTATATGGAATTTAAAGGCCAATCAGCAATTGCTGGGGTTGCAATCGCAACACTTGTTTTCTTAATTGTATTGACAGTTTATGGACAAGTGCAAAGTTCTCTGAATATGGACGTGTTCTCAACAGGAGTTCAAAACTTAATTGATTTGATACCACTTGTATTAGTTGGAGCAGCAATAATCGGAATAATTGTAGTTGCTTTCAGACTATCAGCATAATTAGCTGACATCTGACACTGAAACTATAATTTAGCTCGAACAGGGCTGTTTTCTTTTTTTTAAATTTCTTATTAAACGCCTGTGAGCATTTTTACATTCCTTTGAACATGTTGTTTGATTATGAATGCGGGGCATGAACATATTTTTGCATACAATACATGCTTGTTTTTGATAATTTTTTTGACGAGACGATATCATCATTTCTCGATATGTTTCGTCCTTCCAACTAGTTTTTTTAATATTTGATAATTTTTGTTTAAAATTATTATCTTTCCATCTTTCTTTTGAAATTTTTGATATTTTTTCTTTAAATTTTGGGTCCTTTCCAAATTTTTTACGTACGGCAACCATTTGTTCTCGTTGAATTGGATCCGCCCATCTTGCCTTTGTTTTTTCGCGCATAATTTCTTTTTGCCGATTTGATCCTCTCCATTCTTCGAATTCTTTATTTCTATTTGGGGATTCTTCTTCATCCCATTTAATTTTAAATACTTCACTAAATCGTTTTTTCTGATTCGGATTATCATTCCAGATATTTTGTGAAATATCAGATTTTAATTTTTTATGTTCATCTGTATGCATTGCTTCCCATTGATTTTTAAGTAATTCTTTTTTCACTTCTTCGTTTCCCCAAACATGTTTCTTCGCCGTATTAGAAGATTTTTCTTTAAATTCTGGAGTATTACATGCCGTCTTATGATTGGCAATAGTTTCCATTGTTAAAATACTTCTACTTGCATTTTGTTTATTAAAACCAAATTTTGCATCAAGTGATTTAAATTTATTCATCCATTTATCTTCATTTTTTATTAAAAGTTTTTCCGGGCATTCTTCTAGAATGTTAAATTCAAAATTTTCAATTCCATATTTTTTAAAAGATTTTTGTAGATGGTCATTTGCGTGATATTGATGTTTTAATTCTTTTTTATGTTGTTTAAATCTATATTCACAGTGAATTGAGCTACCGATATATACTTTATTGTTTTTAGTATTTTCGATATAATAAATTCCACATGTCATAAATATATTGTATACCGAAAAGTTTATAAAGGTACGCCTATAATAGAAATAATACAAATAGTATATTTAGTAAATAGAAACATTTATAAATAACACAGTTCTATAGTTTAGTATGTGATAACCCGAACAGGGTGTTGATTATTATGATTTTTTTAATATTTATTGTTGGACTGCTTTTTATAGGTATATGTCTTTTTCTTGGTTATGGATCAGGTAGTTTTGGGTTAGCATATCTCGGAATGTTTGCTATGCTATTAATGGGCATGATGGTGATGTATGAAGGAATTGATATTGATAACGGAATACAAGAATCGCCAGTTGGTTCACAAATTTTTATAACAGTGTGGGAAACTCATACAATTGAAAACGATATAATGGTTAGTTTGATAGCTAATACATTTTTCTTTATCCCCATTGCTGGAATACTTTTAACAACGTTTATTACTATTCGGGGTTGGAGAGCGTAATATAGTTTTTTGATAGACTTTTTCTTAAAAAAGTTTACCTGAGCAAGGTGAAAAAATATGAGTGGAATGCAAAGAGTAAGAGCGGACAATCGTGATCCAGTTTATTCTGTGGAACAGGTTGATCAATTAATTTTGACGCCAGAAGCACGGTCATCTGTAATAATAAAGAAAAAAGCAAAATATGAAAAAATACCAATATATGCAATGGGTGATAATAAAGAAAAAATTCCACTATTAGATTCTGAAGGAAGTCCGATTGTAGATGCTGACGGGGCGCAAAGATATTTAATAAAAGATTATGATTATGTTCAGCGTGGCTGGACTTCATCCATGGAAGTTATTCCAGCGTCCGAACTATTTACTATTGACTTAGCAACTTCAAATATTTCAGGAGATGCTGTTAGATTAATAACTATGTTAATGTGGAATTATAATCACATATTAACGTTGCACGAATCGACAGATGACGATTATAGTGTATTATTACATAAAATAAGAAATGATATTATTGCGGTTGTATCAGCAGCTAAATCATATAATGGAGGAACTGTTGCTTCAGTAAAAACATACAGAACAATTAATGATAGCAAGCAATGGCAAGTGTTGGATGATGGTGCAGGTGGGCAAAAAGCAAATCCGCTGGCACAAATATTTGGTGGATTTAGTGGTCCTAAAAAGCAATTACCAAAAGAAGACCAAAATAAATATACGGCGTTTCAATTCTGAGGAGGTGTTATAAATGCCAGTAAGTGTAGAAATACAAAATAAAGTTGTTGAAATAGCATCTAATAAGGTTGTAAATAATAAAGCCAAATTAGCTGTTAGAAAACGATTTTATGAATTAGAAATCGAAGAAATAACATTAAAAGAGGTACAAGATGATTTTGATTCTAAAGTAACAGAATTTAATTTGCAACTTGATGATATGTTAGAAAAAATAAAACAAGCGGTTGTTCCAAAAAAACAACTATCAGTAGAAATTCCAGAAGTTGTGGATGAACCTTTTGAGGAAGAAGAAATAATTGTTCCAAAAAAAGAACAACCAAAAATACCCGGAGTACGAGTAAGAATGCAAGAAGAATTAGAAGATACGACAACAGACGATACTGACTTTGAAGTTCCATTTGCGGTGGACGATAACTAAGAGGTGAAAAAATGGGTAGACTAAAAAACGATGTAATACAAAAATTTATACCTGCGGCAAAAAAAATGTTGCGTATTAGATTTAGGCGAATTAATGGAAGATGGATTGAATTTGATGTTTCTCCATCAAAGAAAACATTTCATTTTGGAAAAGGATCTGATGCAATATATCAAATAATAGGAATTCCTGATATTGAAGATGATACTGGCCAGAGAGAATTTGTATTTTTTGAAGGAGTTCCTTATCCAATCAAGACACATTCTCAGCATCCAGAGCTTTTAGTAATGGGAAGAGAAGCTGGTAATCAACAAATAATGTTTACACAAGCAGAAGAAAGAGGATTTCAAAAAGCTCTTTTGCTAAAAGGCGGTAAAAAAGTAGATTTAATGATGTATATGTTAATTGCAGTCGGAATAAATTTATTAGTAACTGTTGGAGTGGCTTTTACAATATTTTCTACATAAGTGATTATTATGGGAATGAATACAAGCATATTAAAAGGAGAATTTACTCGAAAACCGGAAGAGCTTCCGGAAGGAAAATTAAAAACTGCGCAAAGTCTTAGCGGTAGGTTAACACAGTTGCGTAAGTTTTTATATTTTTTCTTTTCCGTGGGAATTGCGTTCATGTTTTTAATGTATGCAAATTCATTTGTTGCAGAACCGTTTCAAATAATATTATGGGTATTAACTATATTTTACATGTTATTTAAAATCAGAGATTATATTAGGGGGACGATTTAAAATGGAAAACAATAATAAAAAATGTGGAAAACGGTTCGAAATAATAATTTTACATGTCAAACGAAATCATGAAGGAACTGTAAAAGAATTAATAGCATTACAAGATTATTTTAAATCAAAAGGAAGTTCATATTCTTTTTTACAAGCATCTTATGGAACGCCGGCAAAAGCATTGAAAAAAACAATTGCATGGTATTTAGGTACTAAAGATGATGATGGATATAATATGTTACAACATCCGAGAAAAACGTTATATGAAATAAATAAAATGTTTATTGATAAAAAAGCTGTTGCATCTGGAGATGTTGTCGATATGGGAGTGCAAGCTGATGTTGAAAAATTAATAAAAGGAATAGCCAAATTTTTTGGGGCACATCATAAAGAGTCCGAAGATTTAGAAGAACAAGAAGAACCAATATAATGAGGAGGTTAAAAAATGGGTGCTGGAAAATATGCTTCAATTAAAGATAGACCGGCAGGTCCAATAAAAACATTTGATGAATCTGAAATACTTAAATCTTCTAATACCTGGGAATTTTTAATTTTTGAACAATTAAGGGCAATACGATTTATTCAACAATCATTATTTTCTGAACCGCGAAATGTTCGGTTTCATATATTAAATCTTTTAACTTCCATGAATCATTTAGAATCAATGCTTTATGACAGAATAAATCCTAATTATGAAGGAAACACAGATGTATGGGTTGATTATCAAGCGCATAAACCAAGGTTATTTAAAAATATGCATAAAGATATGGACAAAATTAGTAATCTTATTAATTCTAATGAAATGACTCAATTTCAGCTAGTAGCAGCAGTTGAAACTTGGTTTAGATCAATGGATAAATATTTAAATTCTATTAAAAGAATTTCTCCTACATTATATGAAATGAGTGTTCCAGATGTTTTAACAGCTGATTTAAATGAAGCTGTTGAAATGCCCGCTTCTCCAGGAGTTAATTCTCCAGATCCAAGTATTAGAGAAGATTATAATGGAAGGGGGGATAATGATGACGGAAATGCAGTCAACATCTGAAGAAGATACTTTAATAAAACAAAGTACAGAAGAAGCTTATGGATTAAACGAGAAATTTAAAATTTCTAAAAGAGATTGGAATCCTCAAAAAATTCCTCAATATCAATTACCAGAATATTTAAAAAGAGATCCGGTGCTATTTCAGTTTTTTCGCCGACTTCATTATCAAGATAAAAATTTTATCGCGTTAGTTGTGGGCGATCCAGGATGTCAACCAATTGGGTCAAAGGTTTTATTAAGCGATGGTTCATGGAAAAATATTGAATTAATTAAAAAAAAAGATGAAGTTATATGTTATAATTTTAATGGAATGGCATCTACGGCAAAGGTTAAAAATATTCATAAACAATTTTCTAAATATATATATACAATATATGAAAAAAGAACTCAACGAGAATTATATTCATGTGCCGGAAACCATATGGTACCATTTAAAAGTAGAAGGGGAAAAAACGTTTTTAATACATTGGCGGCGGAAGATTTATATAAAATTGTAAATGATAGAATGACAATAAAATCTGGAGTATATATAAATAAATTTGCAAACTCCTCGAAAAAACTTATTTTAGATCCTTATTTTTTGGGGGCGTGGTTGGGAGACGGGTATTCCGGTAATACTAATAATAAAAGTTATTATGTTAGAATTACATCTGCTAATAAAAATATAATAAAAAAAATCGAATCAATATATGGAAAAATGGATCGGCGTGCAACACAATCTCCCATTACTTATCAATATTATTATAGAAAACGAAATAATATAGGCAAATCATTGGAAATACTTGATTTGCATAATAAAAATTGTTACACAAAATTTATACCTAATGAATATAAATATTCTGGTATAAAAAATAGATTACAAATATTATCCGGTCTAATTGATACGGATGGTTGTGTTGATAAAACTGGAAGAATATTCATTTCTACGACATCCATAAAAATGGCGAATGATATAATATTTATGGTTAATAGTTTGGGTGGAAGAGCCGTTAAACATTTAGCGCGTAAAGGAAAATATACGTTATATAGAGTTAACATAAATTTAGGCAGTATTACTAATAAATTAAATTTACAACATGAAAGGAAAAAAAAGAGATTAAAATTAACTTCTCATAAAAAAGATCCAACTTATGTAAATTTTTTTTTAACACGAAAAAAATCGAATCAATTAACAATAGGTATAGAAATTGATAAATCGGAACATACATATATTACCGATAATTTTTGTGTCACAAATAATAGTGGAAAATCATGTACCGCTATATCATTAGCAAGAGCATTAGATATTACTCCACTTGGAAATGGGGAATTTAAAAGAAATTTTATTATTAAATCGGCCCCTGATGGAAAGGGTTCTCCTGAAACTCGTGTTGTTTTTGGGCCTTCGCAGTTTATGCAATTAATTAAATCTGGTCTTCCTAAGGGAAGTATTATTATTTGGGATGAAGCTGGTATTGGACAGGATGCAACTCAATGGAATGATAAAAAATCTCGTCTTATTAAACACGTTATGCAGACATTCAGGAGCCGTAATTATGGTCTTTTTATGACAGTACCAGACAAGGAATCTGTCACTTTGTCTACTAGAAGACTTGTTCACTGTTACATTGATGTATCTAAACGAGATAAAACTCATGCGTATCTTGATATCAGATGGTTGAATCGTGTTCGGGGAAGTGAAAAAACAGTAACATATTATAAATATCCGGTTTTTAGAGATCCCGTTACTGGTAAATTAAAAAAAGTTGTTAAATATAAAGTTCCTAAAGTTGATCCAATAGTAGAAAAAGTATATAATAGAATAAAAGATAATACTTTACAGGATATATATGATTATTATCAGAAAGAACTTGAATTTATGGAAAAAGAGTTGGGGGAATCCACAGTTACTGATGGTGCTGATACTGCAATAAAACTGATAAAATTTAATATGGCTACCGCGACAAATATTGCTAAGATTGAAATTGATAATATTCGTGATGATGATTTATCTTTTAATAGTGGTAAAATAATGCTTGTTTTGGCTCAGAAAGGACTTCAGTGCACTAATTCGCAAGCTAAGCTTATTGCTGATGTTTTAAAAACTGATAAAACTTTGTTCGATTAACAAATTCTTTTGCTATCTGTTCGGTAGAATCAGTGATATAAATTTTTTACCATAAGCTTTAAAAATAGTTCGGCACTAATATATATAGTAAGGAAAAATTCCTCCAAAGAAATGTGTTTGATGGCGATATTTTTTTAATCTCGCCTTCGGCATCATTTTTATATAGTGATTTTTATGGTTAAAACGGTTTGTGAAGTTTATAGTAGAGTAGTTGGATATTTAAGACCAATTTCCAATTGGAATGATAGCAAAAGAGCTGAGTTTTTAGATAGAGTTATGTTTGATAAAGTAACGTCTGATATTTACGAAGCGAAGGTTTAAAAACCCTTTGTCACATATATTATTTAATGTATGCTATATTATAGCACATCCTGCATAAGGTGATGAACATAAATTTTGAAGAATTAAAAAGTGAAATTATTTCCGGTGATTGGGAAAAAATAGGAAGCAAATTTAATAATCCAATTTTATCTATTTTTCCAGAAGAAATAAAAGAAACATTATTAGATATTACGTACATACCAAATAAATTATATTATTTAGATGATAATACTCACGAATTTAAAATTCAATCTTTAATAAAAGAAGATAAACCTTTTTTCGTTTTATTTGCAAAATCAAAACATCCAATTATAGTGGAAAAAATAAAAAAAGAAACAAAAGGTAAATTTAAATATACCACGAAAATGGACCAACCACAAATAATTTTAATTGTTGTTGCTGTAATAATAGTAATTGCTTCAGTTGCATTATCAGGACCAATTTTAAAAGTACTTGGTGTGTGATTAAATGTTAATTAATATTTTGATAGTATTAATTACGCTATTAGTATGTTCTTATCATGATTTAAGAAAGAAAACAGTGCCAAAATGGGCTCTATATCCTATGATAATTATTGGCTTTTTTTTAAACTTAATAGTGATGGGAATACATCCAGATCTAGGAATAAAATTTGTCAGTTTTGGAATTGCGTTAGCAATAGGATTATTTGGAATTATTTCTTATGATAGAAAATGGGAATTACTTGGTGGTGCTGATATTGCTTTGTTTATTGGAATAATGTTAATGACTCCGATAGAGTTTATGATTCCAGAATTTTATATAGGATTTTTCTTCTTCACGTGCTTGTGCGGAGTTACATATTATGCTATAATGAAATTAGCTAAAAAAAAGGATGCACACCATATTAAGTTTGTTCCTTGTATTCTTGTTGGATATGTCGTTACTGTATTCGGGTTATTTGGCCCTAGTATAATGGCGGCGTTACCATGATAGAAAAATTAATGATAATTTGTGCATTCATTGCGGGGGCATTAATTTATTATGCACTTCAAGATGATATTGAAGAACATTTATTTAAGATAAAAAAGAACATGTTAGTGCCTGTTTTTTTAATACTTTTAGTTTTTGGTGGAATATATATGGCCGAGTACATTCATTTATCAGAACCAGCGGCACGAAATTCTAATGCGCAGCAAGCGGTTGGAGTATACGGGTGTTTTTTTGAAAATATTGCAGATTGTACCGCCAAAGTTAATAATATTAATAACGTTGAGTATACAAAACTCCAAAATGGGGAGATAAGTGTTGCAAATTTATATATATCTTTTTCCTTACCTGATGTCATTGTCAAAAACATATTAACTTATTTTTGTTCCGGTATTTTAATGGTGTGGGCGTTATTTTTTATTGCGGGGCGAAAAGATGCAAAATAAATATAAAACTATTTTGACCCTTCTGGCAATTTTTATTTTGGCATTTGGCTTAAGGATTAATATGTTTAGTCAACCAGGATTTTTTGAACCAGATAATTTTTGGGAAATGAGAATGGTAAAAGATGTAGTATTAACTGGAAATGTACAAACTCCAGATGATTTATCATATTATCAAATCGATCCGTTGCCACCGCAGCAAGAAAATTTTCTTTGGAATATGTGTGCAGGAATTTATCATGTTACAATTGGATGGTGGGCCGGATTTAATGAAGAATTATTTACAAAAGAAATGGCAATATTACCAGCTATTTTTGGAGCATTAACGTGTTTAGTTTTATTTTTTATTGGTCGAACAGTATCTAATCAAAATAATACGGTTGGGTATATAACTATGTTCGTTGCCGCAGTTACACCTGGGCTCCTGTATCGCCAGATGGTCGGTTCACAATTTACAAATTCTTTTGGATTTTTAGCAATTTCTTTGGGTTTATTATTTTTAATGTGGGCATTTAATGAAAATAAAATATCCATCAAATCAATTGTGTATGCAATTATTTCCGGAAGCTGTTTTCTTTTTTCAGTAATGACGTGGAGTTTTTATTTAATCATTCCATTACTATTAATTGCATTTTGGGCATATAGAACGATTATCAGTTTAACTGAGAATAAAGATATTAATAAAATTCGTACAGATATATTACATTTTATAATTATATTTTCTTTATTTGTTGCCGGATGTGTAATTAAACAATTTAATTGGATAGATATTCTAGCATCTTTTATGCATATACCAGCAATAATAATGTATATTATTATTATATTAGTTATTTTTGCCAGCTCAATATTAATGTATTTTGCCCACACATTAAATGATGATTGGAAAAGAGGAATTAAATCGATTATTACTATTGTGTTTATCGTAATTGTTATTGGAATATTTTATTTTACAACTTTAGGAATTGATCTTCAAGACAGAACTTCTACAGGAGGTATGGTTGGGGAACAAAGTCTGGGAAATCAATTCTTTTTACAAAAATATAATATATTTAATTTATTAATTCCTTTAGGGTTTATAGGAATGGTCATCTTATTTATTTGGAAGGGTAATAAATATCAATATGCTCCAATGATATTTACTGGATTTTTAATTACATTTATTATGGGGTGGTTAACGCTTAAATTTTGTTATAACCTTGGATATGGATTATCATTTGCAGCAATTATTATATCTATTCTTGTATATGAATTATATCAACATATGAAGGATAATAATAAATTAGAAATGAAATTAATTTTTATTCCGGCATTGTTTATTTTATTAATGGGGGCTGCAGCTGCAGGAATATTTGTTGAAGACTATTCAACCCAATTAACATCAGATCCGGCGTTACAAGGGGTAATAGATTATTTTAATACACAAACTCCGGAGGGCACGCATATATTAAATAATTGGGGGCAGGGCCATATACTAACCTACACAACTGGTCGCGCGGTTTCGGCCGATAATAGAAATTATTCGGCGTTGGCAAATAAACAGTTTGCGGAATTTGAAAATAATTCAGATACTGATTATGTATATAATATGGTGTTAGAAATGGATGTTGATTATATTTTAATAAGTTTAAATGATTTTAAAGCTATGCGTTCTAATGAATTTTATATTCATAATAAGGTTGATGCTTCTTTAGGAACGGAATTTACTTTACCATTTATTAATACTATTCAATGTGTGCGGGATGGCGATATATTAAATTGTTCTAATGCGGGGCAGGTAGATATTTCTAAAACTTCATTGTGGACTGATACTCCGTTTAATTTTTATAATGGGCAGTATCCTTTATATTTGTATGCGGTTGGAGATCATATAATTGTATTAAACCAGGCGGCTAATAATACTAATTTGGCAAAAGTGCTATCTAATCATCCAGATACAGTTGGTAAATATGAAAATGTTTTTATGCTTGGTAATTATGTTATTTTGAAGGTGATAAAATAAAAGAAATAATTGGAATAGGAATGATAATAATAATAATAATTTCGTTAATAGGTGTCCAAGCTATGCAAAGTATGGAAATAGAAAATTTGCGTAAACAAATAAAATCAATACCCACATCGGAAACATTTGATGCTTCTGGAATATTAAATGAAATATCTAATATTAAAATTAAACAAAATAATATTAATTCTAAAATAGATTCTATTAATTATAATATTTCTGAAATAAAAGATGAATTAGTTAGTTCTATGAAATGGTTTACAACAAATTCTAAAGTTGAGAATTCTCGTGTTGAAAATAACTTATCAAAATGTGCGTCTGGATGTACTGTTAATATGAATTGTATTGCAGAAGTAAATGAAGATTTAGGGTTTGAGTATAGAAATGATACAGTTAAAACTGAATATTTAAAATCTATTAATGATTTTATTAAAGATGGATTCGGGGATTGTGAAGATTATGCTTTATTGTTTAAAGCAGAATATAATAATTTGGTTAATGAAATGGGTCAGTGTAATGAAATATTAAGTACTGATGATTATTCGGGTAATGATTTTATTACCGATGGAAAAATGTATCTTGTTTGCGCGCAAAATGAGGACGACGCGCATTGTCTGAATTATATTGTTGGTATTGAAAGTGGTAAAAAATATTTTATTGAACCACAATGGGGAATGTATGATCCGGATTTTGAGGAAACGTATCCAACATCAATTTTTATTATAACTGATAATGATTTTAAAATTTTTAATTTTGATACTAACAATTGGTATAGTTATGGTGGATTATTAGAGGGGATATTAAATGAGTAAAATTGCAATAATAATTGGTACACGGGCAGAGTATATCAAATGTTTTACAATATTACATGAACTAGACGTGCGGGGCATTCCATATGAATTTATTCATACCGGGCAGCATTCTCTCGGTGATTTTTGTAAAAAATTTAAAACAAAAGAACCAGATATAATTATTAATGCTAGAAATGGGTTTAATTCAGATACAGGTGGAGCATTTAAATGGGGGCTTCAAACACTTCCAAAAATAGTTAAATATTTAAAATCTAAAAAAGATATATGTTTTGTGGTAGTTCAGGGGGACACAATTTCATGTGCACTCGGCTGTTTTGCGGGAAGATTGGT
>Ga0207997_1000167_pt1 | contig 31692 bp, 61 predicted proteins | sample AntAceMetag02UKN_FD_184777 | JGI IMG/M metagenome (GOLD analysis project Ga0207997, IMG submission 184777) | Saline lake microbial communities from Ace Lake, Antarctica - Antarctic Ace Lake Metagenome 02UKN (SPAdes) (version 2) | ecosystem: Environmental > Aquatic > Non-marine Saline and... | reverse complement strand
GTAGGGGTAACACTTTCTTCTTTTACTCCATTTATAAAAATGCTTATATTTGTTCCATCATAAGTTCCAGCAAAATGAAACCATCCATAACTTCCGTCTAATGGAGTTACTAATGATGTTGCTTCTACTCTATCATCTCCTGTAAAAGAATTTAAAATAAATCTGATAGTTTCATCTTTTTTTCCGATTAATATTTCAGTAGATTGAGAAATTATTGCATCATTTCCTTTTCCACCATCATATTTAGCCCATCCAGTTATTGTTATTTCATCATTTCCAGAAAAATTTAAAGATGAACTATAAGGTATATTTATTCTATCATTAACACCATCAAACTCATAAGTTCCATTACCATCATAACCACCAGTTGAATTATAAATAGCACCATATACAGTTCCATCATTAGAACCAAAATAATCTCTTGTTATATTAGTTGTTGTATGATTTATTCTAAAAGGATAATAACTTACTACACCATCTAATCTAAAAGGATTAAACTGTCCTGTTGAGTTTGTGTATAATGAACAAAAATCTAAGTCAGCAGAAGGAGATGTTACATTATAGGTGAAGTCTAAAGGTGAACTGTTTGCTGAGTTATCTGTTGGGGTTAATAAATTAATTAGAGATGTTGCTGAATAATTCCTTCCAATCCCATCATTCCAAGCATAAGCAACATCAGTAGGAGTATATTCTTCTTCAAACATAGCAACATTATCAATCATTCCATCATAGAAATTACTAGCTGCCCCAGTGTTATAATTACAAAATTCTATGTGATCAGGAGTAGATGAAAAAACATCAGTATCAGTTGTATTACTAATAAGAGTTCCATTCATATAAATATCCCAACCATCAGTACCAAAAATAGTAACAATATGTGTCCATGTTGTAGCTGGATAAGATGCTATTGTAGGGGTAACATACGGTTGCCAAGCCGTTCCACCAAGTTGCCAGGTACTTGCATTAGAACTATCTGAAAATGTGTAAGCTTCAGTATTACCTGCATCTCTTATAGTAAGAAATCTTCCATATTCTCCATGAGTCCAAGACTCTGGTTTTACCCACATTTCTATTGTTCTTATTTTAGAAACATTAGCAGAAATATTATGTGCATATTCTGAACTGCCTTTCTCACAGTCCATACCATTACCTATAAACCCAGTAGGAAATGTAGGAGTATTAACCAATGTTAAATCATAGTTGTAAGTATGACTACCTTCTGTTCCTGTATCTGTTCCATCAGCCTCAAACTCATAATAAATAACAGGTTTATAGTAATGGGCAGAAACAAAACTTAAACTAATTAAAAATACAATTCCTAATAAAAATATTTGTTTTCTCATTCTGGTAACACCTTCTTAACAAATATAAATGTTATTGCAGCCGCTATTGCTGTTACAACAAACCAGAACAACCATAGATCAACAACCAAACAGCTTAACCTACTAGCTACACTTATTGTTGCATCTGCACAATTCAAATGAGCTGCATCTCTAGCATAAACAATAAATTCTTTTAAAGGGTTTATTAATATAGATGTTATAACAAATACAACTATCGCAGTTATAACGCCGCTTAACTTCTTCTTTCCAGCTACAAAAGCCATACCTGCACAAAGAGCTATACCAATCATATAAAACAAAAGAAAATCTGTAACTATACAGGTTGCTTCTTGAGCATTAGTTAATTCAGTTGCACTACAATTAAGGTTAGCAGAAGTATTTGTTCCAGATTCAATTGCTTCTTTAGTAGGAACAATCATAATCATAACCATCACAAATATAATTACACCAATCATCATCCTTAAAATAATCATTTGTGCTTTTTTATTCATAGCCATCTCATCCTTTTCCCTTTTAAGTTCTTTGGATTTGTTATTTGGTGTTTTAAAGCAGCAGTAAGCCTTTTAATTTTGTTCCTTTCTTTCTCATGCCTATAAGCATATTTCTTTTGTGCTAAGGTTCTCTTAGCTTTTTTCAATTCAAACTGTAATGTTGTATATTTAATACCACCTATCTGCTTGGTTGGTGTTGGTTCAGTAGGATTTGTAAAGTCAGCATAATTTTCATCATCAATGTTTGATACAACCTTATAAGTTCCCTTATGCATTGATGGTTTAGTTCTAAAATAATCTCCACCAAACTCCCAATCTAATTCTTTCTCTGTTTCTTCTGCTGATTGCTTTGGTTGTTTTGAATAAATATCATAATCCACAGTAGGTTTTTTAAACTTCTCAGCAACTTGGGCTTCAACTGATCTTTCTCCTTGAACAATTTCTTTCTTATCAATGGTTCTTTTAATGATATTTGCTATGTGATGCTTCAAAGCAATATACTTTTTCAACCTTTCAATCCTGCTTAAAGCCATTTTGTCCCACCTTTCCTTACTTTTTTAGTTCTCGTCGGTATCAAAAACCTATTCTTTTGTGCTATTTGTGATTTTAACCCAGCCTTTTTTGTAAGAATACTTAGTTGTAATGCCCTTCTCTTTTTTGCTTTGGTTTGTAACAGTCCAAGCTTCTTTAATCTTGCTGATTCAAATGGTATTCCTGCCTTTTCTTCAGCAGAATCTATAGCATGTTTAGTTTTTTCAACATATACATTAGCATTTTTCTTTTGAGTTCTAAACTTATGTTTTAAAGATTCCCATCTGCTTACTAAATCTCTTCTTCTTCTAGCAATTTTTCCAGTCTTTTTAATTGTGAATGATCTATTAACATAAGTGTCTGTGATACTTGCACCCAAACCAAGAGCTGCCTTTCTACTTAAGGGTTCTTTGTTTGCTTTTTTATAACCTCTGCTCTTATAAGATCCCTTGCCTTTCTTTAACTGTTTTCTTTTAACCATTACATCATAGCCTTGCCTTACTGGTTCAGAAACAAATCTTATTTTGTCTGTGGCTTTTATTTCTGGTGTATCAATAATTGGTATTTGTTTCTCAATAAATTCTTCCTTTAGTTCTTCTTTTAATCTTTCTTCTTGTATTTCTTCTTGTGCTAATGCTTGGTCTGACATCTGTGCTATATCTAATAAACTAACTGAAGATTGTTTTGATATAGATATTGGTGCTTGGCCTTGCATTATTGCTTGTGATGGTGCTTGTGATTGTAGCACAGTAAATGAAGGTACTTGTTTTAAAACTAATCCTTGCTTAGGTATAATGGCTGCTTTAAATCTAGGCAATGCCAAAAAATCTATTTTGCTTCTTATTGCAGAAGTTCCAGCCAAAGCTTGTAATTGAACTTGAGCAAAAGCACCCCTTGTTCTATATGCTCTTGCTGCTGAAATTGATAACTGATATTGAGCATATTCTCCAGTAACATAAGTTTTAGAATAAGAATATGGTGATACTGCTTCTGTTACATATTTTTTTTGTTTCTTTATTAGTTTTTGTTTAGTAACCTTTTTAGTAACAGTTTTTACTTTCTGTAAAAGAACTTGTCCACTACTTGTTTTAACCGCCTTATATCCTTTTGGTATTGACGGTTTCTTAGTAGGTGGTTTAGCTAACATATCTTTAAAGGGTGTTGGTTTCTTTATTATTTTCCAAGGGCTAACTCTCTCTTGGAAATATTTTATTGGGAAACCATAACCTAATGGTTTTGGTGGTCTTAAAGATTCTTGTCCAGCTCTAAGATAAGCATATCTTCTTTTAACTATTCTTCTTTCTTTCTTTGAGATAGATGTTAATGGTCTCAAACCCTTTCTAGCTTCTTGTATTCTTAGATCTCTTAAATCCCAAGTCTTTGCTTCTTTCTTAATTAATTTATAATATGATGGTGGTTGATAGGGTTGTAAGTCTTTTGCAAATATTCCTTTAGGTTCAGCTTTAATATATCCTTTCCTAATTACCCTTCTGGCTTTTGATGGGATAGATGTTAATGGTCTTAAACCAAGTCTAGCTTCTTCTGTTATACCTTTTAGATAAACACCTTTCTTAAAATACTTAGCTTCTTTTACTCTTAACTTAATTAATGATTTTGGTTCTCCTTTAGGTATTCTTTCTAATAATGGTTTAGGTATCTTTAAAGGTTTGATACTTCTTTTAGCTAAGATTTCTTTCCTTAAAATTCCTCTCTCTTTCTTTGAGATAGATGTTAATGGTCTCAAACCCTTTCTAGCTTCTTGTATTCTTAGATCTCTATATTCTCCTTTTCTGATTCTTATTGCTTCTGCCTTTTTTAGTTTGGCATAACCTTTAATAACAATTGGTTTTTTTAAAGCCAATAAAGGTTTGTAAGTAATCAAACGTGTGGTCGGATAAGCTCCTAAAGGTTTTGGTGATAGTTTCCCTTTAAAAATAACTAATGCTCTCCCTCCTTTTGGAGAAACATAAGTTGCCATAAAAGGTTTCTTTCCTCTTAACTGAACAAATGTTAATCTTTGTTTGGGTGCAACTTGAATGGTTACTGCTTTCTTAACAACAATTTTTGCAGCTAACTTTGGTATCTTCCCAACTTGTTTAACAATAAAAGGTGTAGACAAAACTGCTAACACTCCTAACTTTTCTGGTGTAGGTTTAACAGCAAAACCAATTGTTTTTGATCCAACATAAACCTTTCCTAATGCTGCTGCAACCGGTGGTGATGCAATCCCTAATACTGTTAATCCACTAACAACATAAGCTGCTTGTCTTTCTTTTTCTGTTGGTTTCATTATTACATCTAACCTTTGCGTTATTGGTGTACCACTTATCATTCTTTGTTCATAAGATTCATAAGTGGGATATTGTTTTTTCCAAACTGGTGGCAATCTTTTATAAGCTTCAATATCTAATTTGGTTTTTCTACTAACTCTTAAATTTTGTCTTTCTCTAAATCCTGTATAAACAACTTTTGGTACACCTTTAATACCACTCCAAATATATAATCCAAATTCTTTTGCACCAACTCCAACTCTCCTTCCTGTTTCTTTTATTCCTTCTACTTTAGCAGTAGTAATAAATCCACTCCACGCTTTAGGCATAGCTTTAACTTCTTTTATACCTTTAAATACAACTTCGCTAACTTTTGGTGGTAATATGATTGATGGTGTAACTCCTGCAATTCCTATAATCTTTGATGGGATAATTAACCTTCTTGTAGGTGCTAATGCTTTATATTCTTCTGGGACTCCACCATCTGCAATAAAGTCTTGTGTTGTTAAGATATTTTCTACTTGAACATTCCTTATAGCCCTTTCCATTTTCTTTGCTACTGCTGGTGCAACCATAGTATAAGGAATTGGTTTTCCTTTTTCTTTTAGTTCTTTAATCTTTTCTTTATCTAATAATGAAATTGGGATCATCTTTGCTTTCATTTGTTTGTATTCTTTTTGAGTTAATCCAGCAACACCTAACTCTTTTGCTTGTGCTGCAGGTGTTAAAGTAGAAATCCTTTTAAGTTGTTGAACACTAACCCCTCTAACCTTTGTTTCCATTTCTAATCTTGATTTAGTAGGAGTAATAACCTTCCCATACTCTTTAACCTGTGCTTCGTGTGTTAATGCTCCTGCTTTCTTTAATTGTTCTGTGGTATATATTCCTTTAGCCATCTGGCTTTTAGTATAAGCTCTCTTTTGTTCTGGATTAAACTTTTCATAGAAATCTTTCCCTGTGTAATCAGATGGTTTGCCTTCTCTTATTGCTCTAGCTGCCTGTAGTTTAGCAGATTTTTCACCTTGAGTCTTTGCTCTTGCTCTAGCATAAGAACCTTCATCTCTACCAACATATTTATCTTTAACATAATAATTTGTTTGATAAGTTTCAACTTCTTCATCATTTGTTCTCCAAAGCTGTTCTGTCCTTTTTCTTTCTTTAGGGTTATAAGTTATCTGCTTTTTGGTGTAAGGCTTCCTTGAAACATCTCCACCACTTGAAATATTGCTTTTATAAATATCTTTATAGGTTTCCCTTACTAACTGACCGCCTTCTAATGTTAATGTATGTGGAATATAATTATCATACCTTTTTTCATCAGGGCCTTTCCTATCAATCCTTTCTTTAAGATATTGTTTAGATGGAGCAGAGTAAATAGTCTTACCATCTGTTGTAGAAATAGTATATCCTTTTGATTTTAATTCTGCTAATCTTGAAGTTAATACTTTTGCCTTTGTTATTACTCTTTCCTTTTCTTTTACTTCTGCTACCTGTGCTTTTCTTTTTACTTGGTATTCTGGTGTGGCTTGGTATCTAGTCTTAGCAACTCTTTGTTCTGCAAATGTTCTTGAATACCTTTCGGCTGCTGTGGCTACCAATCAAACTCTCCTCCAATCCAAAATCCTACCCCTTCCTATTATTTTCTCCATTTTGCTACCCAGTCTGGATGTTTATTTTCAAGAGCATAGAATATGTCTCTCCCTTTTCTTTTACCATACGCTTTCAAAAGGATGTTAAACATCCTTTTGCCTTTAACACTCAAAGGCATTTTATAAACAAGGCCCTCTTCTCCTTCCTGTTCTTCTACCAGAACCTCCCCAAGGCCCAGTGCCATCCCTTTGAGGACATAGATCTAATCTATCCATTTTGTTTTCACCTCCTACCATTTAAACATATCTTTAACACCGCTTGATTTAATAGCATGTCCAACAAACCCAACACCAACTAAACTCTGTGCAGCAACTCCAATACCTGCTACTCCACCACCTATTGCTCCAAAGGTTGTACCTATCCCACTCATTGCAGCTCCTGCTAATGGTGTTGCTGCTATAATCCCAATCATTCCTTTTATTAATCCCATTGAATTACCTCCTTCATCTTAAATCTTTTAGCTTTATCTTCAAATACTTTTCTTTCTTTAATTTTAAAAGGGCTATCTTCTTTTTAGAAATAATACAAGTTAATTGCCCCGTCCTTTTGTTCTTATATACTTTTAATTGAGATACATCCATTTTACTAGTAAAATGAAAAATAATCTATTTAAACCCATGGGTTTAACAATTGAAAGAATTAATCAAACCAACCAGAACTTCCTTTCTTATTCAAACTTAAACCAACCTTATGATCTAAATCGTTATTCAATTGTTTTATCTCTTTTTTATTATTTATCTTTGCAGATCCTTTAAAAAACAAAGTATGTGAAAAATCAAATACTTTGATTTCTATAATATCATTTTCCATTAAGTTTAACCTCCAACCAAAACATATATCCCTGCAATCAAAGCTAATCCAATTCCTACCCAAGCAAGTGGAGACATTGAAAATTTCTTCTTCATTAAGTTATCTTTATCTTCCATCATCCTTATACCAACTGCGATAGGATCAGCAACTCTTTTGTCCTTAACAGCCTCATAATAATCTTTAGTTCCTATTGGGTTCAAATCCCATTCAGGTAAAACAATTGCAGGGTATTTACCCTTCCATAAGAATGTAAAGTCTGGTGTGCATTGGTGAGGTTTTCCTTCAATATAAATAGCACCATCTTTGATCTCTGCAATCATTGGCTGCATACATCTGTTAGCTGTTAGATAGATAACCATTATCTTATTTTTTATAGCTAACTTTTTAAGCTGCCTTCTTATTTTGCTTGGCAGTTTAAATTCTTTCTGTTCTGTTTTTTTATCCCTCTTTGTTAGAACATCCAGCTTTTCATTTACTTCTTTGAGATGAGACTTTAATCCTCTAGGTTCATTACTTTCAACCGACACAGGGTTATCATCTTTCTGTTCTTTTATCTTTTCTTCATCCTCTTTGGATAGTGTTGGTTTGTGTAATGACTTCTCCCTATTCAGTTTTAAATTATTAAAACTTATATCTCTTTTAAATAGTTTCATTCCGGAATCACCTCTTGTTTTTTACTTTTCTCAAAGATACTCCTTCTAACTTCAGGAGTTGGCTCTCTGGTTTCTTTTAAATCCTTTTTGATTTGTGTTACAATAAGATTTCCAAACCATCCTTTTCTGCTCATAGATGTTGCATTTGTTATCTCTGCTTTCTCCTTGAAGTAATCTCCTATTGGATTTAATCCTTGAGTATCAAAGAAGTGTGCTATGTTTAATGTGCCTCTAACAGATAAGTTTGTTTTACCAAGCTCTTCTGTTGTTAAGTTACCAAACTTTCTTGAATCTTTCTCTTTGATTAAATCCCTAAATAGAATGAGAGCAGAATCTTTCTTCTGTTGTGTTGGAGAACCGTAACTTTTCTCTTGTGATTCTAAACCTGCTAACTCTTCTTCCAGCTGATTTATTTCATCATCCGATGGATATTCTTCTGTCATTTTTTATTCTTCCCTCCAGTTATTCTGCCCATCTTTTCTTTTAAGTTACTAAATACATTATTGCCTTTGAAGCTTTGGAAGATAATATAACCAAAGCCTCCTAATATAAATATGGTCAATAAGTTTTCTGCTACTCTAACAAGGGACATTTACATAACCTTTCTTTGCAAATTCTTTAGTTAGGTATATCTTAAATTCTTTACCGCTTTTTTTTCCAATATCTTTCTGTAAGTCTATTGATTCTTCTGTTCCTTTAATACCAAACAGTTCGGAATATGGAATTGGATAAAAGCTATAGTTTGTTTTGCTATTTGATATCTCTAACTTATTATTTTTCCTATCTATTTTAAGATAGATTAATTCACTCCCACATTTAAATTTCAAATCCATCTTTAATCTAAGAGTTTCATTAATCTCTCTTGGTTGTTTAATAGCTTTGCAATTGCTGAATGAATATCAAAGTTACCTTCACCTTCTTTTTCAGCTATACCATCAACTATTATCTTTTGTGGTGGTTTGTTCTCATCAACTATTGCTAACTGAACACTCCATCTATCCTGAACTTCTTTTGTTTCTTCTTTTTTTGTTTCTACCATTTTATCCCTCCCTAATTTTTTAACTGATCTACTGCTTCTTGTCCCCACACTCTAATAAAGACATAAGAACCAATCATTATGTTAATAAAACCAAATGTATTGCTTATCCAACTCTTAACATCACCATACCCATTCATGTGAATATATATTCCTAAAACAACTAAAGCCATTGCAGCGATAGAAGTTAATACTAGCTCCTCTTGCATAGCACCAAATATCATTATAAAATATAAGAATATTAATATAAATGTCAAGAAGATATAAGACTGCAATCTTGATCCCTCTTTGTTTACTTCAAAAGTAAAAACAGTATAGCCTTCATCTTCTCCTTCACAATAAACCATAGCGTTATACTCCCCAACTTTATCAAGTTTAGAACCATCTATAGTATAATTAAAATAAGTTACTGAATTGCTCATAGTCTTATTGTTGATTAGGTTGGTTGTGTCTGGATAGTTTACTGTGATGTAACAACTTGTTGAATCGCTACATAGGGTTAAATTGTTTTCAAAACAATTCACCTTTAGATCTGCATCAATACCTTTCTTAAAAACATATTCTGTGTCTGCACTAACTATCTGCATCATTAACAGAACTGTTATAAGTCCTAATATCAGTTTTATTTTCATTTCCTTTCCTCCATTAAATCAAACTCTGTAAGTAAAGTTCTTTCCAACAATCTTTTTGTTTTGTTATTCATTGACTTATCCTCTCGAAATTTATACTCCCTGCAACAGCATCGTCAAAAACAGCATCTCCCTCAAAGTCTATATTTATATTTGTTATATAATATTGTAATTGAACTTTTTGTCCTGCTTCAGCATAAAGTGTCCCTATAAAAGGCATTGTATCAATTCCCTTTGTTTTGAACTCTTTGCTGTTTGCAAATTGAAGACACTTTGCTTCTACTCCATTAATTAAAACCCTTGAATAAAGACTTGCTTCTTGATTGCCTACATCATTATTTTTAGGATGGAGACAACCCTGAATCCTGTAAATCCCAGTATGTTCAATAACTATTGAAACATCAGAATCAATTAAAGAATAACCTGAGGTTGTTTCTTCATCAATCTTTAAATCCCAAGTTACATTAATCCAAGTATCTGCTGAACTAGTATCTATACTTGCGTTTCTGTGATATTGAGTAACATAATTCTTTGAATGAATGTAATCTGCTGTAATATTACCAGTTACATTTAAATCAGCATTTATTATTAAATCTCCAGTCATTGTATCTCCACTCTTATCCAGATAAGTATCTGCCATTGTGGTGTTAATCCAATCATCATCATACACACTGTTAGCCAAAAATTCCCTTATGAAATAACAATCAGTAGAATTACAATACTGATCTCCAGAACTAATGAAAGTATCTGCTGTAACATTACCAAGAGTTGTAATACCATAAGTTGCATCTATGTTATCAGCAGATATATCTGTCACATAAAGATAGTTCCATCTGTTTGCCCCAGAACCTAAGTCCCATGTTAAAGATGGAGAAGGTAATAGATGGCTTAGAACAAATTCATTAACAATAAAGTTATCTGTTGTTATATTCTCTGCGGTAAAGTTATGGCTTCCTAAATCCACATTAGAGGTTGCTCCAGTATAAGGAACATAATTTCCAGAACCATTCCAAGAACCATAAACAGTTCCATATAAATCCCCATAAATATTTGGAACAATTAAGTCTCCTGTCATTGTATCTCCTCCAGTTTCAACCCAGATTGGATCTGATACTTGTGTATAATTAATTGATATATTTGTATAAGTAGTATTTATCCAGTTAGCATGATGTATAGAATAATTATCCATATCAATATCTCCTTGCATTGTTCCTCCAGTTAATCTTAGATACAAAGAAGTGTCTCCTAAGACAACTACCTTATTATCAGAAACATAATTTCCTGTTGTAACTGTAGGATCAGCACTAACAAAACTAATTAAAAAAAGAAAGAGAAAGGGGATTGCTCCCCTTTTAAAACAAAGCATTAAACTTTGTTTACATAACTCCAGCATTTCTAAGACCTCCTATTGTTAAAGCTACACCTGCACTCATTATTCCCAATGCATAAAACAAAGGAACTAATCCAATCATAGTACCTTGTGCGCCTGTAACATTAGTTACACCTGCAGAAGATGAACCATTAATATACCTTGCACCAGCTACTCCGTCTGCTACAGTAGGTAAAAGATTCACCCCTACTAGAATTACGATGAACCCACCCAATAGATTTCCTAACATTTTAGTCTTTGATTAGGTCTACATAACTCCTGCATTTCTAAGACCTCCTATTGTTAAAGCTACACCTGCACTCATTATTCCCAATGCATAAAACAAAGGAACTAATCCAATTATAGTATCGGCTGCACCTGTAACATTACCATTTTGAGCTGCAACAACTTGATCGGCCACTGTTGGCATTAAATTAACACCTACAATTATAACAATAAATCCGCCTAATAGATTTCCTAACATATCATATCACCTTCAAATAGGATTATTTTAAATAATCTATTTAAACCCATGGGTTTAAATAGATTATTTATGATTCTTTAATTTGGAGTGTGAGACTAAAAAAAATGGGTGGTTTAATTGCAAAATAATTCTGAGGATTTTAATGATAGAAAAGTATCTCTTTCTGATTTTAATGAAGCTGGTTTTCAAATTTTAAGATTGCATATTCTTTGGTGTGATTGTAGTAAGTATTCTAGGAGTGGTATGTATGATGAATGGAAATGGACTTTAGATAATATTTGGATTGAATTATCTCCAGATGTTGAAAGAACAAAAAAACCAGATTCTTATAAAAAAGAATTAGTTTTGAGAGATAAAATGATTTCTATAGCTAAAACTAAAAACGAAACATACTATGCTTTAAAAAAGAAACAAGAGTTCTTAAAAAAATTACAGGATGATGTTGGAAAAGGAACTAAAAGGTCTCATGGTTATGAGCAAATAATGTAACAATGATAATAAATCAACTTGTTAATGGAGAAGAGAAGCCACTTTATATGGATGGTGGTTTATATGAACAACTAACTAAAAATGTAAAGCCATCTGTTCAAAAAAAGGATTGGGATTGGTTTGTAATTGTTGATGGTATGGAAGGTTCTGGTAAATCTGTATTTGGTTTTCAAATAGCAAAGATTTTAGATCCTAATTTTACACACGAACAAATAGCTTTTAACGCAAATGATTTTATTAACATTGTTGTAAAAGCAAAGAAACATCAATGTATAATTTTTGATGAGGCTTTTACCGGGTTAAATAGTAGAACAAGTTTATCAGAAGTTAATAACATCCTTGTAAGTTTAATGATGGAAATGAGACAGAAGAACTTATTTATCATCTTGATCATGCCATCTTTCTTTATGTTGGATAAGTATGCAGTACTTCATAGAGCAAAAGGATTGTTTCACGTCTATATGGATAATGGAAGGAGAGGTTTCTGGAATTTCTATAATCAACAGAGAATGAAATATTTATATCTAAAAGGTAAAAAGTTCTATGAGTATCAACATGCCAAACCAATTATCTTTGGGAGATTTCAAGATCAATATATGATAGATAAAGAACCATATATCAAAATTAAAAAATCTGCCCTACACAGAAAGAGGAGACAGACCAAAGGGGAAGTCTATAAATCACAAAGAGATACTTTGTTCTACATATTAGCCAGAAAATTAAACAAAACACAAAGAGAAATATCCACACTCTGCACAGAAGAAGGTTATAAGATAGACCAACAGAGTATTAGTTTAATTCTCAAGGAAAAGATGAAGAACAAGATGATTGATGATGCATTGGAAATGAATAATATAGAAAGTAAAAATGAAGAAACTAAAAATGTAAGTTTAAGCGATGACGCCCCTACTATTTTACAATAACAAGTTGAAATGGAATACTATTAACTTACATCCACTTCATAAAAAATAAAAAAAGTTTCAAGTATTAATTGTTTAAAGAGTTTCCTTATAATATTTTTATCTGATTCATATTTATATTACTAATCAGTTTCAAATCTTTCATCTCTTGTAGAAACATTCTGTGTAAAGTCAAAGGGATATGAGAATTAAAAAATATCTTTCTTACTTCTTTTGATAGTAATACATTATCAAACTCACAAGCATCTTTTAACTTTTGATGCATGTGGGCCTGAAATATAGTGGGACTTTGACCTTCTACCTTTTTATATATATAGGCTTCTGCAAAAGATGAAATCTTATCTTGATGACATTTCTTACAAAGCTTTCCTGCATAAAGTCTATCTACTCTTTTCCCACAACTGGAACATTTAGATCTGTCTGCCATTTATCATCCTCTTCTTCTAATGGTAATATATTAAAATTATTCTCACAATAATTGTTATCTTCACAAAACTCTACAGGATTACTTATTATCTCTTTGCATTGTTTTGTATCGTGGACATAAGCAATAGTCATAAATACAATTGCTACTAAAAACAAAATAGACATCCAATCAATCTTAAATAGATTCTTCCAATTTATATTCCCTTGTTCATCCTTTATAGGAAACCTTACAACTTCTTTACCACAGTTAGGACACTTCATTTAATTCACCTCCTTTAATTTATATTGATATCCATCCTTCTATAAATCCTATACCAAAATAAATAATAAATTCAATCGCTGCTAACCAAGCAGATACTACTGCTACCTTTAACCAAAAACTTAGATCCTTGTATCTTATTTTATCCATTTTAACTCTTTATCCCTTTGTTTTTATATTGATTCTATGTATTAACTTCCTTGTTTCTAAACTCTTTAACCTAAATGATTTTATTTCTTTTATTTCTTAATGATTCTAACTCCTTTCTTTTGTCATAGATAATATTATTTTTCTTTTCTATCTCAATCTGTCGGTCTAACCTTTCTAATTCCTTTGCTTTGTGTTCTTCCAATCTCTGCTTAGATTGTTTCCAAAACCTTTTTAATTTTTGTATAAATTCCATTTTCTAATAATATAAAGATTTAATTACTTCCCTATGTTATCAAGCTTGTTTAAAGCCACTAATAGCCCTGCTGTAAGTAATATATCATTACCCCATGCAATGAACCCTAAATTATAAATAACTGCTGCTGTAGCTATTAAAGAACAGAATATGAATACTTTAATTAACTTTAAAACAATCCCACTTATCTTATGTATTTTTTCTTTTTTTTCTGCTTCCATCTTAACCATTCTTCCCCATTATATAAGCTAGACCAGCTATTAATGGTAAAGATACTATTGAGAATATTATCTTTATCTTAGTAAATTCTCCACCAAATGAATTAAACCTCCACATCACTGCTAAGCCTACAATCCAAATCACAGCTACAATCCCAAAAAACATAGGATCTGTTACATCTGCTACTGCTTTTTTATTTAGTTTCATTTTATTTACCTCCTTATTTTTTAATTAATTTCAACAATCAGCCCAATAATCAGCCCAACAATCATCCCAACAATCAGCCCACTAATCAGCCCACTAATCAGCCCACCAATCAGCCCACTAATCAGCCCAATAATCAGCCCACTAATCAGCCCACCAATCAGCCCAATAATCAGCCCACTGTCTTTATATCTTTTTAACTTATTAAATCCACCTTTGATTAATGCTACTAAAGAAATCATAGATAAACTAATAAAAATATATTCTCCAATAATTGGATATAAATTTATTAAATAAGAAGAATCTATTTGTTGACATTCTAAACCTTCACAATTAAAAACAAAACTTACTTGTTCATTATTAATTAGATTGAAGTTTACTATTGCTAAAAAAACAAAAAGAATCAATCCTAACAAAGGTAATAAATTAATCTTCTTTATATGCCAATATTCCTGTTGGTGTTTTCTAATTTCTTTATTCATTTTATTTACCTCCTTATCCATATAGGGTTTGATTAATTGATTCTAACCTTTGAGTGCAATTAATATACAAATCATAAAGTGTTTGATTGAACCAAGTATTATTTGTTACATACACAGTTGCGTTTGAATCAAACCAACAATCCTCTAACTCCTGTTCTTTTTGGTTCAATAGCCTGACTACTGTGTTACAACTTGTTGTTTCATATCTTATATTAGAAACATTGTTAAGCATCTGTAACTTCAATTGGTTGTTGATATTCTTCTGTTCAACCAATGCTACATTACATATATTCTTTTCTGTTTGACATGCTGTGTTCTGTGCTATCAGATTGGTGTTCTGATCTAAGAAAGGTTTGTAATCACATTGCTGTACTGCTTCTTTGCCACAGCCTGTTAACACAAGCATTGTCATTAAACTTATTGCTATGATTATTTTATCCATTTGATTCCTCCCATTGTTTCCTTAAAAATATCTTTTTACAATTACAAATTAAAGTATTTTCTGATATTATTTCTGTACCTTGTTCCATGTTCACAGCTTCACAAAAGTTTCCACAGTAATCAGTAAAACTTTTTACAGTTATCTCTTCATCACTTTTACTGCAACTGGTCAGCATCAAGCTTATCATCAAGCATATCATTATTAATTTCTTCATTTTGTTTTTGCAATGCCTCCATATCTTTAAGACCTTTCAATGATTGTTTTTGTCCAATCAAACCCATGATTTGAAACCACACTAAAAATATTAAAAAGATACCAAAACCCCAGCTTCCATTTCTAAACATATTGATACAAGCCAAAGATAACCCCACAATCATTCCATAATAACCAACTAATTTTCCCTCACCTAATTGGATAGGTGTTAGATCTTTCATACCCTGCTTAAAATTTTTTAAGTTTCTTAGATTCATTTGTATCGCCTCTTCTTTAGTTTTAAAGCAATATCCAAACATAATATTATTGCTGTTGAATATTTGTTATCCTTTATTAATTGTTTCAATTCTTCAGTATCCTCTATTATTCTTTTTTTGTTGGTTTCCAATTTAACTTATAAAAAATATGTTTCCATACTTATGACACCCTAAAAGTTTTAGTTTTTCTTTTATTTTTTCTTTGCTATTTGTAGTTACAAACCCTTCAAAAAATCCATTTCTATTTACAGCACAACACATCTTGTTATAAACTCTGTTGATATATATTTTTTGTTTCATCTTATAAAAAAATACCATATAAATAATGATAACCCCACAATGATCCAAAACAAAAACATTATTATTAATCCATTGAATATTCCTTTTGTTGGATTTTCTTCATCATCTATATCTACCATTTTTTTTTGAAATAGAAAACAAAGGAATATGCCTCAGGAAAAGAGGTGCGACTCAAACCCTGTTATATTGTTACCAATATAAATTCCTTTGCTTTCTACTTTTTCAAATCTTTTTTTACTGTTGTTATCTCTTTTCTAGAAAACAACATTTCTTCATGTTCTTTTAATACATGCTTTTGGATCAATGCTTTTTGCTGAAACTTTTCTCTGCAAAACAAACAAATATATTTTCTTTCAGTTACCCATGTCATTATTAATAAGCCTTCACACAAAGATAACCTTTCTCATCTTGTGTTGTTGGTAGTTTCTTTCCTTTGAAATCAGCTATAGTTTTTGCTCCAAACTTAATCATCATCAAAGCTAGAGCAGAACCTTTCTGGATCATTCCAGCTGCATCTTTATTAAACCAGATACCACTTACTTTCATCTGTGAATTTTTCTCATACCTTACAGTTGAGATTTTTATTGTTTCATCTTTATCAGGATGTTTACAGGTTAAAACAACTTTGTCACCAATCCTTTTCCCCATTTTGTTAGTCTGTTCTTCTACAACAATTTCTTTTACTTCAACTTCTTTTGCTTCCAAAGCAACAGACTCTATTGTTCCAACCCCTAAATCCATTGCATCCTCTGTGTTTGTTTTTACCAAATCTTCTTTTTCTATTTTTTCCATTTCCATTTTTCTATTTTCCTCCGTTTATTATTTGTTCTTAAAGATCAAAAGGATGTTATTTATCCTTTTTGTCCTCACCAAACATTTCCTTAATTGTTTCTTCTTCCAATCTTTGCCTAAATGTTTTTCCTTCTTTTATTCTATTTTTTAAGGCATATTTTAATGTATCAATACCTTTACTTTCTGCAACCTTATCCATTACACATATTTCTATGTTAGTTGCTTTTTCTGTTTTATCTGCATCTTGTTGGAATGTTCTAGCTACTTGAAAAACAAGATATGCTAGTGCAAGAAAAACAAAAAATCCTGCAATCCCTATAAACAACGCTGCTGCTTCTTCCATTTTAGTTTACCTCCGTTTATCTTTTTATCACAATGCCATCTTTCTCTAAAGCATCTGCAATCCTTTTCAACTGAAGTATTACTGCATCAAGATAATTCTCTAATTCTTCATCCATTTTATAATACCTCTTGCTTTTCTTTTTTGTTGTAATCGTAACGCTTACATCTAGGACATGCAACTGGCCTAGGGTTTTCCCTTCCTATCCATCTATGATCACATTTTTCACAATGGTATTTTGTTTTCCTTTGTTTCATATTAATATTAATAAATTAGCTTATATAAATATCTTTCTCACTATTACTTAGTAGTTTCTTTTTGATGGTAAGCATTTTGAATTATTGCAAGCATTTCTTTGTCTTTGAGTGAACACCACCAAATTAGTATTGCATCATCCATTTTTCTCCTTCTTCCAAGGATCTTTATTGCTTTTACTACATTCTTGACAGATTACTGAGTTTTGAGCTGGAGTATAGTATAACTTATTGCAACGCTTACAAACTCTCATGTATTGTTCAAAACATTCATTTGGATTGGGTTTATACTTGTTTTGTTTCATTCTAAGCTATGTTTCTTCTTTCTAGTATGTTTTTGCCTTATTATCTTTAACTCTTCTTCAGAGCAACCCATATCCTTTAAATGAGCTATGTATTCATCCAAAGATAGTTTTCTTTTTTGGTTAGTCATTTTTCTTCAAATCCTCAATTTTTTCTATGGTTTCATCTTCAGTTAAGACTTTTTCTTCATTAATATCTATATCTTGTATGTATTCTTCTTTAACCACAAGATGTTGTGGTTTATCAATTGACTTGATTGTCTTGATTTCAACTTTTTCTATACTCCTCTCGCGTATAGTAGAGCTGGGTGGGAATTTCTTGAAATCAGGTAAATCAGGTAAATCTTCCTTAAATTCAATACCTTCAATATAATAATCAACTTCACCATCTTTGCTTGTTCTTCTGTTTTCAAAACCTTCTGCAACAATGATCTTACTAAATTCTTTTTTTGATACAATCCTTCTTTTGTTTGCATTAAGGAATTGGGTATAAGTATGATAAAATTTAGAATATCTAATATAACCTATAGAATTCAAATAACAATACTTTTCAATGAAGAAAGGTAATGGATTACTTGCCATAATATATTTAGCTTTACGCTGTTCTATAGTTCCTTGATTGCTAAATTGTGCTTTACTTAAAAGTTTTGGTAATATCTCAGTAACCTTTTTTGCTAAATTATTATATTCTATTTCAGGTATATCTAAAGTTATATCTTTTCCTTCTGGGAACTCATTAGGAAAATCTATAATATGCCATCTTCTATAAAATCCTTCACTTGTATCTTCACTACTCGGTAAACTATTAGAAGCAATAATAATCTTAGCATAATTAAAATCATCAAATAATCCAGCCCCTTTTACTTCATAACCAATTTTATCCCCACCAACAAGTTTCTTTAATATACTACTGTTTTCTAGTATGTTAAAATTTGTTTCTCCCATAAAACAAGCTAATTTTTTAAATAATCTTATTGTTTCAAATCTGCTTTTGTTTGCACCAGCAATCATATCTAATTCTGTTGTGCAGGTATTCTCACTCCCTAAAAACTTATCAACTATCTTAATGAATGTAGATTTACCATTCCTACCATGGCCATAAAGGCAGAACAATAATTGTATTGGGTAATCCCTATAACAACAATAAGCAATAAATTCATATAAATCATTTAATCTTTCTTTTCCAACCCAATCTATAAAAAGATTGTCTAAGAAAGGGGTATCATTTATTTTACCTATTTCCCAAGGGATTGGATTGGTAAAGAAATAATCAGAGGTTACATTATGGATTTTTCCACTTCTCAAACTAAATGCCTTGTCTTTGAATTGAATCCATCTCACAGGTGCATCTTTTGGTTTTTTTCTTCTTCCAATCATCTGCATTGCTTTTATTATCTGATTAATGATACCTCCTTTTATTATATTCATATAAGGAGATGAATTATCTTTTAATACATTTAATAAATCAGTTTCATCAATCATCTCCCAGAAAGTTTCTTTAAAATTCCAAAGCCACCATATCTTACTTTGATCATAATAGAAAGGTTGGATATCCCAAAACTTTTCAGCCATGGTTATATAATCTTCATTAAAAACCATTAATGATTCATCTAATTTAAATTCTTTTTGAGATTCTTTTATTTTGATATCTAATATTCTCTTTATAGAATTTATCTTTGAGAATATATCATTATTAACAATCCAAGACCTTGCATCTTTCTGTGTTGCAAATGATTTTATATCTACCAATGTGGTTGCTAAATCAGAAATTATTGATTTATTTATTTCCCCAGAATAATTAAATCTGTTTTTAATAACATTGTTATGTCTTATTTCAATCTGTTTAGAAGTGATTGTTAATTCTATAATTTCTCCTTCTACATTTATTTCTTCTTTGACAAACAATCCGGATTCAATTTCTTTTATTGATCTTCCAGTTTCTACCATCTTAATATTTCTCCTCAACTATTTTTAAAACTTTATTATATATCACAGGATGAAGTAATCCTTCAAAATTAGAATCAATTAATTTATTTTGTTCAGCAATATAAATCATAGCTCTAACAGGTATCGGATCATCTTTAGGAATCAACCCACATTTTTTAGCTTCTAACCAAGCGTGGAATATTGCACCGTTATCTCCAATAACCATTGAGTTTCCTGATCCACTTCCTTTATGTCCTGTTCCAGCATTTTGGCAACTCATGTAACCAGATTTAACACAAAGGAATTGAATAGAATTTAAAGAAACTAAATGTCTCCAACAATGTGCTAAATCTCCATCTACACTAAAGTTCATACCAGTATCAGAGGAATGTAAAGGATGTGGTTCTCTTTTACCCGGAATAGAAATTACTACATTTCTAATTGTTAAATCAAACAAAGCAGAATGTTTACCACTAGGTTTGATAGATTCAGATTTAATCTTTACTTTTTCTTGTTCTTTTACTTTTTCATATTGTTCTTTAAAGAAAAAAGGTAATTCTTCATAAGATATTTTTGATGGTTGCCTTTCATTGACTACTGTATAATTACCCAATAAGGGATCTGATTTAATCTCTTTTTTCAATTCTTCACTTATTGGTTCTTCATCAATATCATGTTTCGAAGTTTCACAATAACTTCCTGTAGCAACAACATATTGATCTGAACTTCTAACCTCTCCATAATCTGTAGGAATATTTAAAGGAAGGATTATATCTTCTTCTTTTTTCCAACAGAACCCATGATAACCACACCTTTTTCTTGATTTAATAATTAAAGTGTTAGGCATTTGATCTGCATATTTTAAATCATCTATATCAATAATTATTAAATCATCTTCTGATCTTGCAGATATCCCTACATTTAATCCTTGTTCTAATCTTTTAATTGCTTCTTCATAACTTAATCTTGCCCATTCAGCTTTCCAATTTCCTTTAGTTCCATCATGTTTTAATGGAGCTTTCAAAGATACTGCATAACCATCTGGTGCTTTATTTTCTTTAACTACTGGGAAATACCAAGGTACATATCCTTTAGGTGCATTACTCATTAAAAATTTATGAAACTTTACAAATTCAGATGGTTTAGTTTTTATCATTAGTTACCTCATAATTCTTTTTAACATATAATCCATCACCTTTAATATAAGGTGGAATCCATATTTTAGTTCCTTTATGTTTACCCCATCTATCTGACCTTAACATTCTCCAATGTCCCCTAACATCAAACCTATGGGAATATTTTAAATTTGGATTTGAGTTTATATGGTCTAAATATATTTTTAGTTTACCAGAAACCCTTATATTATGGATTGTTGGTATTGGTTGTTTTCCTCTTTTAATTCTACCGCAATATATTCACTATTATTCTTAAAAACTAAATCAGGTCTTTTCATAGTTCCAACAATTTTAAATATTTTATAATTAGGAATCAGAACATCAAACTTTTTATTTTGTCTATTAAAATAAACATCACAACCATTTTGCATTAACCACACACCAATTTTAATCTCCACTTTTTCTTCTGGTTTAAGATCCATCCTATTCAACCTCCCTTATCAGAGAATCAGATATAGGTATATCCACAGAGCCTTCCCTCTCATCTTCAATAGTTATATGAGTTTTAGAAATGGAAGTAACAATGCCAGTATAATGAAATGCTTGAGAACCTACGGTGGTTGTAATCATTCGTTTCTTTCCTATGTGTTTGGTCAGATTGTCTTCTGTCATTGTTCACCTCTCTCAACTCCGAGAACAAGATACTTAAGGCTCAACTTATATTTAAACATATCCACACTTTAAAATATAACTTTAAAACTATATTTTTAATAATCAAAAAAATACACTCGAGAGTAGTCACTAAAAATACAAACATTTATATAGTATATATGATATACTATATCTACAATGGGAAAATCAGTAAATGTAATAATATATTTAAATGAAAAGGACTACAAGAAATATCTCCTTAAGAAAAAGGGAGCTAACGAAACAGCAAGAAAAGCTTTTAAAAAATATGTAGGTGTAAAATGAATCAACAAATAGAACAAGACAAAGAAGCAAGAAAGCAATATGCAGAATACATCAATACAGAAGCCCCAGACTTTAAAGAAAGGGTTAAGAAGTTTAGGCCTTATATAGAATAAACTCTTTCCCAATAATGATTAAAAGAAGTGATGGAGATAAATATGGAAACAGACGAGAAGATAAAAGATATGTCAAATGATTTAAACTCTTTAACGCCTACTTTAGAAAAAAAGGAGGAAAAGAATACTTTAGATTTGGAATCAACAGAGAAAGATGGCTTAAAAGTTGGCACACAATCTAATGGTAAGAAGTATTCTGTAAGGGATAATAGAGATCGTTTCTTCTATCCAGATGAATGGAATAAGTTTTTTGCTGCTTTAAAGAATGATAATCAAAGGGCAACCTTTGATATGTTAATTAACACAGGTGCTAGGATCAATGAAGCAAATCATGTTAAGGTTGGGGATATTGATGTTGAAAGGAATACAATTATATTAAGGGTTACAAAGATCAAAGCAAAGAAGGGTGAGAAGAATCCTAAGCCAAGAACCATATCAGTATCTTCTCAATTTATTAAAAGGTTAAAGAAATATACTAAAGGCAAATCAAATGATGATTATGTCTTAACATTATCTAAACCAGCTTTGCATATTTGTATGAAAGGCTGCTTGAAAAGAATTGAGATTAAAGATTGGTATATGTTTTCTTTACATAATGTTAGAAAGACACATGGAAATTATTTGAAGGCTATAGGGATTGAAGCTCTGGAAATTTGTCAGAGGCTAGGCCATGACTTCAATACATTCCTAAAGAGTTATGGATCACCAGATATATTTAATGCAGCAGATAAACAAGAGATGAGACAGATACTTGGAGATTTATATAATAAATGATAGGGAATTTATTAGGTGGATTTGTTTGTGTAATACTTGGTATTGAATTAGAGAGAATTAAAAGATTAAAAAGGATAGGGATTTTAGGAGAGAATATTAAATGTTATACTCATCAAGAAGTATGTGATATGAGTGGCATAGGTATAAACAGTAAAAAATATCAAAGAAAGAAGTTAGATATATTATATCATTATTTAACTTTTTGAGGGCAAAAAAATAAAATGATATATGATTCAACACACGATTTTTTGTATACAGGACTTGGTTTAACTATTGGGTGCTTTATAACAACAATGTATTATAGATGGAAGATATTTAAAATGTTTGAGGAAAAAGAATAAATGAAATATTATGTGGATTATACTAAATTGTCTGGATTGGATTCAGATGAATTGAAAAGTATATTAAAAAGTAATTCAATGTCTTGGAATGAAAGACATAAAGTTGGTGCTATAATTGATCATGAATGTATAAAAGAATTATTACCATTAATAGCTGCTGCTGCTGTTGGTGCTACCATAATTGGTATGATGGGTGAAATCTTAAAGGAAAAACAGTTTAAGGAGGAATAAAGATGGGATATGAAATAACAGATGATGATTTACAAGAGATTGAACAAAACAAAGATAGGATACCAGAGAAAGAATGGTTAAGATTAATCTTTTGTGAGTTGCATGAAATAAAGAATAAATTCAAAGGATCAAAAGAGACACAATGAAAATAATAAAATTTAGTCAAAATAGGTTTATGGATTTTATAATTATGTTAGGATTAAAATCAATTATAATCTATTGGGATAAAGATTAAAATGGCACAAATAAGATTTAGATGGTGGATGGTAAGTATAATAATATTCGTACTATTGTTTTTTATCTTAATAGTTAGACCACTTATACTACGAGCAGATTGTTGTATTTGTGGGACTGCACAAGATCCTTTGGGTGGTTTTATTACAAGAATAATAGATCCAACATCTTACGATTGTTGCCCATGCCCACCAAATCCATATAGTGAATTATGTTTTCATAATCCAGAACATGAGAGATGTGAATCTAATTCAGCTAATAAGAAGGTGAAAAAATGACAAAACATAAATGTATAGGGTGTAAAAAGATGTTTAAAGAAAAAGACATAGAATATGATGTAGACCCGTATGATGAAGATATATTATTTATAAGAGAACAGGTTAAACAAGCTTTATTATCTGTAAAGCGTGAAGGAATGATTGACCTAATCAATTATTTAGGAAAGACAGATTATCTTACTGCTCCTGCAAGTATAAGCCACCACCTTAATACAGAAAATGGTTTATTACTACATCATTGGCATTTATATGAAGGAATAATAGAAAAAAATAAATTATTTCATTTAGATATAAATAAAGAAACTATGATACTTTGTAGTTTAACTCATGATATTTGTAAATGTAACCTGTATCCAAAGAAAGATGAAAAATATACTTATAATGCAGAAGTAGGAAATAAGGGACATGGAAAACTTTCTGTTGAAAGAATAAAGAAATTTATTAAATTAACTGAAGAAGAAGAAGCAGTAATCAAATTTCATATGAGCTGTTTTGGTTTAAAAGAAACAATGGGGGAGAAAGGAGAATATACTATTCAAGAAATGCACGAAGCAATAAAAAGATTTCCTTTAGTTCAGATATTTGCAAGTACTGATATGGAATGTACTCAAATGGAAGGAAAACAAGAACAAGAAGAAACAATAATCACAAAAAAAATATTTTTGAAAGTACTTGAAAAGATGAGTAAAGGAAAAGCAATTTCAAAAGGAATACAAACAAGGTATCAAAGTGATAGTCCTGGAAAATATTGGATTAAAATAAGTGATGCTAATAAATTAAGAGAAAAAGCACTCAAAGAACAAGCAAAAGAGATATTTGAAGATTTAAATAAAATAACTTCTTTTAAATGTTCTCAATGCGACCACTATGGTTGTGGTGATTGCGAAAAACATGATAAAGAATTTATTAAAGAACTCAAAAAGAAATATGTTACATCTAATTCAGCTAATCAGAAGGTGAGAAAAGATGAATGAAGAAGAATTTTTGAAAGAACATCCAAGCTTAAAAGGAAAAACAATATATGCTATGATTAGAGATGAATATTGGTGGGTTAGTGGTATTGAAGACATTCACAAAACACAATTAGACAAAGCAAAAGTAAGAGAAGCTATTGATAAACATTCACATAGTATTGACCAAGGGGAAATAATAGACAGAATCGCTTTTTTAAAAGAATTGGGGTTAGAATGAAACACACAACATCAAGAAAGAATAAGAAGGTGAAAAATGACAGTTAAAAACATAAGGCAATATCATTGTAGGAAATGTAATTTTATTAAGATACTTGAAGAGAATGAAGAAGCACCAAAAGAATGTCCTGCTTGTAGTCATAACCAAGTTTATACAAAACAAAGAAGGAAGTTTGCTTTACTTGAAGGCAAGAAGTTATCAGATAAGGATTTTGCTAAAACAGTAAAAGAAATGAAAAAAGACCCTAAGTTTAGAAGAGAGATTAAAGAAGTTTCAGAAATGTAATGTTAAACGAATGGAGGGAAAATAAGATGGATATGGCTTATGATAATAAAGGAAGAATAAGATTTGCAGAAGGTTCGCAAGAATGTGGAGTATGTAAAACAAAAGATAATATAATTCAGTTTGAAAGACACATCAAGAGAAAAGGATTACCCATTATAGAAATTGCCTTTTTATGTAAATCTTGTGCTGAGAAAGAAGGATTAATAGAGGATTCAAAAGAGATTGCAACTTTGTAATGTTAAACGAATGGAGGGAGAATAAGATGGAATTAAGAGAAATTGATACGTGTTATTTAGTTGAAGAATTGATTAAAAGAAAGGGAGTTGAAGTAATTAATGTTCCAGTAGAAGGACTATCAGAAATAGCAGTAGAAGAAAAGGAATATAAAAATACAATGACTACTGAGGAATTAAAGAAGAACTACATTTATGATGAAGTAAAAGGTGGTCCTGCTATTATATTGAGGATTATAGACTGACTTCGTAAAGGTGAAGGAGATAGAAGATGAATAAATATAAATGTAAGGAATGTGGTTGTATTTTTACAATAACAAAGAAAGGATGTTATAAATTTAAAAAGAATCCAACCTGCCCAGAATGTGCTTTTGAAACAAAAAGATATACAGTTAAGTGAAGAATTAAGAAGGAGATGATATAAATGAAGAAACAATATGAAAGTCCAATAATACCCTTACAAGTTGGAGATGTTATAACTTCTAAATTAGGATTTATAATGCAATCACCAATAACAAAAGAATGGTTTGAGTTTAATAAACAAAAGTATTTAGGTGATGGTAAATGGGAAGTAATGGGAAATAAAACACCAGTTGATGTAAAGAAAACTTCATAAAATGACAGAAATACATAAGGGTGAAGAAAAATGAATCTAACAGAATTAATAAAAGAAATTGAATATATCTACAAAGAAATGCACAATTATACAACTACAAAACATCAAGACGATATTTTAACTTCAAAATGGATAGGAATAAAACAAACAGTTGAAGCTGTTGATAATTTAATCAAATATACATTTGACGATTTTAGGGATGATAATGATGCTATTAAAGATAGACAAGATTGGCAGAAGATTAAAGAGCTTCTGAATTTGATAGAAAATGGAAGATAAAGAGATAAGTAAATTAATGCATAAATGCCTTATTGAATTAAGGGAGTATGGTAATTGTAAAGAATATCACGAAATGTTAAAAAAAGAACTTCGTAAAGGAAAGGATAAAAGAAGATAAAGAAACAAAATGTTCAGCTATCCACCAAGTAGATACATTGCATTAACAATATGTTTACTTTGGTTAATATACAGATGGAGAAAACATAAAGTGTTTGCTATTTCTAGGATAGAAAACTATAAGAAAAAGAAAAAAAGAAGTAATACAAATTTATTACTTCTTTAAAATATCTCCAATACCCATTTGATACATTCCCCAAATTGCCATCAATAAGATTGCTATTCCGAAGAATACTAATATCAATCTTATGAATACTCTTGATGTGCTATCTCTAACATAGTTATCATCTTGGTAAGCATAACTTACATAGGTTGTATTACCTGTGAAATTAGTTACTGCTTCTGAGAGATATGTTATCTGTGCAACATCATCTGAGTTTAGCCTTGCACTAGTATAGTTTGTAACAGCAGTTCCATTTGGTAAAGCTAATGTAGTTATTGAAGTTACCCAGTTATTAGCTAAATCAATTGCACTATTATCCAATAAGATTATAGATTCATTGGTGATAGTATATCCTCCAGCTTCAGTTGCCAAGTATGTTGTATCAGCTGTTGTACCTAATAGAACAATCCCAATTATCAACATTACAAACAAACTAACAAATATTCCTACTTTATTTATCGCCATTTCATTTTACCCCCCCTTCCGGTTTTTTTCTTAAATTCATTTTTTTTATTATCTAAAATGGTATTTCTTAAAACATTTTTCTGTCTAAACAATTCTTTTTTACCATTTAAGATTTGAACCTTTTTATTTAAATTACTTTTCAGATATGATTTAGTTTTTTCTTTCTTGTCATCAATACCATACAGATGTCTTTTCATCTGATCCTTTTTGTATTCAGCTATGGCTATCTTCAATCTTTGTTTCTCTTCTATATTCATCTGGAATTGTCTTTCCCTTCTTAATGAATCTAGTCCCCTATCTATAAGTGGTTTTGCTTCATAATCTTCTTCATCATCTTCTTTTCCTAAACCTCTTATCTTATCTATTAATTCTCTTACACCCATTATCATTCACCTCATTAATTTGCTTATTCCATAATAGAATAAAGCTCCTACCCCAAGCAGTACCATGAACCAAAGTATCAATAAGCTTTCTGTTGATATTGAAAAGCATACTGAAAACCATAAGACAGTTAATAAGATTGGTATTTGGAATGGTAGTTTGCTTTTCAAAGCCATAAACCAAATCATTATAATACCAACAAATACAAACAACCATACATCTCCAACTAATTCATTTACCCATATCTCTTCCAAGTCAAAGTAGTTGCTCATATTCATGTTGTTATACCTCTCCACCATTCAACTAGTGTTACACAAAACAATAATATGATTGGTGCAAATAATATTATAGCTATTGGTAGATAAGAACCAAATACTGATCCTTCTGCTGCACCTATTGAAGCCAATTTATTAAACACTTTAATGAAGTTAAATCCCAAATCACCCAAGTATATTGCTAACACACTCATTGCTGCCAGTTCTGGTTTCCCAGATGCAATCAAAGCCAACCCAATTGCAGCACCAGCAAGACCTTCAATAACCGCAACAATATTATCAGTAAAAAAGCTTGAAAATGAAATGTTCTGCGGGTTTAAAAGCAAAGTCAATAATGTATCTGCCCCATCTATCATACCACCATAATACATTAAAAGCATTATTCCAGACATTAATAGTATATAAGTAGTTAATTTTCCCATTTTATTGTGTGGCCCTCTTAATAATGAAAGAGCCTCCCCCTAAAGTTATTAATATTGCTATTATATATTGCTTTAACCATTCTGTTCTTATGCCATCATAAGGCAAAGTTAACCATCCAATATATGAGAAGAACCATGTAAGCATTATTAATAAACCTATTGTTACTTCTGGATCAATCACACCCATATTGTATGCAACACTTGCCAAGATTATAAATATTATAATGAAAGCTATAACCATTCTTGTGAAGTCATTGAACCCAGCACCACCAAATGCTTTCAAATCATCTAAGAAACTTTTTAAGCTGAAATCTCCTATATATCTATATGCTATTGTATATTGTGTTGAAGCAGTTATATCATCTGAGCTATTAAGATTATAAATTGCTTGGCTTGTGATAGTTGTATAACTATCTGTATTCAATTCAATTGAAATGTTACATACTCTTGTAGTATAACTTGTGCTACTTGTATTTATTATATTGCTGCCATTCTTTAAATACAAAGTACATCCAGTTATATCCCAATAATCACTTTCCATTACAAAACTAAAATCATAATTGGTAGCGTTTTGCAAATCATAGTTGGGGTAGAACCCATAACTAACACCAACTGAATAACTTTGATTTCTTTCTTCTGCTATACTACCTAAAGTTACTGTATAGATTTCTGTTGTGGTAACTCTTAATTTTTCTGTAACAGAACCATACCCTGTTTTGCTGAATATAAACTGGTAGGTTGTATCTGGGTTTAGCCAGAAAGTCATCAAGCCAGAACCATCACTAGTTTCTCCTTCCATTGTAGTCCATACACCACCAATCTCTTTTTTCATAAGCCCTGATGCTCCTTCTATTGAATTTGTATAAGTATCTACTACTTTAAACCGCCCATAAATTCCATCAGCACTAGCTAAAGCATACATCACAATATCATCTGTAACATTATCTATTGTTACAGCTGTATCTGTATATTTTCTTTGTGGATAACCAGCTTCAGAATAATATATATAATCATCTGAATTAGTGAATGTTATATTGTTTGGGAAGATACACATCTGTGTTGTGTTGTCTGCTGTTACAGTCAAATCATAATATTTCTTAATGCCATTGTATGAATAATTAAACCTACCAGTCCAGTCAGCATTAACTGCAACAGAAGTTTCTTCATCTATAATTGTAAAGTTAAGAGCTTCAGTACTATAAGCAGAACAATCATCCAAATAGAAATCACTTACATTTTGGTTGTAGCTTGTTAAGTTGTATTCAGTTCCATCCACATTAACACTCCAATAGAAAGGTATCAAACTTGTATTGCCATCTACAGATAATGGTGCTGTAACTGATTTTGTAAAGTTGCTTGTGGCACTAACATAATAAGCAGTATCGTTATACCACAAAGTTGCATTTAGTTTAGTTATTATTGCACTATCTTCTGTAACATTTAGATATATTGTTGTTGCGTCTCCAACAATAACATTAGATGAATATCCTGTTGATGGTGCAAGATTATTAAAGTAAAAGGTTTCACTAACACAATTCAATTCTCCTATTGAATTAAATTCTATTATTTTGCTTTTCAACCCATAGACTGTAACTTCTACTTTTGTATCACTGATTCTTTTGATTTCCGTCTTTGTTGATTCTTCATTATCAAAATCAACCCAATATCCATTCTCTCCTATGTTGGGCATAATTAAATGTCCTTGATAGTTTTTGTTTCCAATAATATCAATGTAGTCTGAACTTTCTACAACAAATACTTCTGCCACACTGGGTACATCTTTGTTATTGAAGATGAATGGGTATCTATCCTTATCTTTATATGTTGTGGGAGTGTTGTATTCAGAATAAGATTTTGGATAGATATGCACCCATTCATCTCTAAAAAGCCACCATTTCTTTTTCATTATAAAATCTAAACCATTATCTTTATCACTCCAATCAATATCACTAATTGAAGTTAATGTATGGGCATCACAAACCCTTGCTGTTAAATTAAGCAATCCTTTTTCTGCTTGGCTAATTATATCTGAAATATTTACTTGTTGGCTTGTTACCCCTAAGTTAGTTTCATTATAATATGATGTACCATTACCATAAGTTACATTAATAGAATAAATCTCCCTGTCATCTGAAAAGTTTATATATGTTTCTAAGCTTGTGTTGTAAACTACTATATTGTTATTGCCTAAATCTGGCTCTGGTGTTATTGTTGGGATAGTTGAATCAATAGTTAAAGTCTTATCTTCTGAGACAGCCCATCTAGGATCGAAAGAACTATTTCCTAACATATTATAACATTCTACATTCCAAATATAACTTCCATCTGTAAATGATACATCCCTAAAATAATTATTAGTATTGTTTATAGGACTTTCATTAACTTGATTATGTGCATATATTCCATTAGTGTATAAATCTGTAATCTCTGTTGGTGTTAAAGATCTGTTGAATATAAGGACTTCATCTATTGAACCATTAAAGGGAGAACCTGGATTCGTAACTAAATCACCAAGCCATATATTTGAACCTAATGTGTTTAAATTGTTATATGCTGGAGAAGATATTAAATTTCCATCAATATAATACATAAAATTAGTTCTATTCCAGCTAAGGACAACATGATGAAACATATTTAAATCAAGTGGACTTGAATAAGCACTTGCACTATCTCCTAATTTTATATCAATTCTGTTAGAATTATCAAACGCAATAAAAATTCTGTTACCTGCGTTATAATGGGAAAATATATACTTGTCTCCCGCAGGCGTAGAAATGGGATTAAACCATAATGAGATTGTAGAACTATTTATATTAATAGATGAAGATGATATTTCTATATAATCATCAACCCCATCAAATCTTATAGCACCGTTTGCACTTCCATTAACTAAATGGTTTGTATCATAAGTATGTGTTCCGTTTCCTAATTCAAAAGAATAAGATGATACTAAACTTTCTGCTTCAACTGGCATAGAACTATTCATTTCTAAACCTATTTCTGCTTCTGTTAAAGATTTGTTCCAGATACGTACTTCATCTATTGAACCATTATAAGGATATTGGTCGTAATTTCTATATATTCCTAAAGTAATAATATCTCCTGTGTTTACCCCATTCATAAGAGTACCACTATCTTTTAAATCTCCATTTATATATAATCTTAATTCTGAACCATTATAAACATCTGTTATATATGTCCATTCATTTAATGTAACTGCTGTTGAAAGTATTTCTGAATCTGTAGTATTTCCAACTCTAAAATAAATAGTATTTTCAGAAAAATAATTAAACATAACATCCATTAATTGAGAACCACTTGTATTCCCCCAATTAAAAGGTGCTTGAACACCAGCACCTTCGTGCTTTAACCAATAAGAAACTGTTCTTGAATTAGATACATTAATAAAAGGTATTTTTATATAATCATCAACCCCATTAAAATCATAAGCTTTCCCATATCTTCCACTTGCTGTTTCATTAATTGCATTGTGTAATGTTCCATGATTATAAACATATCCATTTAATGTACCATCATTACTACCAAAGTAATCTGTTACATGTCCATATCTGAATGGGTAGTAACTGATTACATCACTTACTCTGAATGGGTTAAACTGTCCTGTTGAGTTTGTGTATAATGAACAAAAATCTAAGTCAGCAGAAGGAGATGTTACATTATAGGTGAAGTCTAAAGGTGAACTGTTTGCT
>Ga0207997_1000166_pt1 | contig 31757 bp, 38 predicted proteins | sample AntAceMetag02UKN_FD_184777 | JGI IMG/M metagenome (GOLD analysis project Ga0207997, IMG submission 184777) | Saline lake microbial communities from Ace Lake, Antarctica - Antarctic Ace Lake Metagenome 02UKN (SPAdes) (version 2) | ecosystem: Environmental > Aquatic > Non-marine Saline and... | reverse complement strand
TGGATGGGTTGGAGACCGAAAAATGTTATTACCAAAAACTGACCTAATAATAGAGCGTGATAACAAATGTCCAGATTGTGGTAGTGGTGAGATAGAGTATTTTGAATAATTTTTATTACCTACAACGGTGGCAATAAGTGCCGTTTTTTCTATGGCATTTATTGCGTGTTAGGTGTCTGTAAAATAAAAAAATAGGGAAGGCAATTTTATTAATATAAACTTTAAAAATAAAAGATGAAAACGAAGCACACATTAACAAACAGAGACATTAGTGAACAGTATAGAAATACTGAATTTTACTTAATGAAAAGTGAATTACTTGGAACTTTAGCAAGCTTGCTAGTACAACAAAGCCCTTACGATGTGCCAAATATAAATAAAGCATTGAAATCTTACAATAAGTTTCTAAAAGGAAAATTTGACACCGTAGATAAGGTTGTTAAATTTACTTACGAAGAATTAAGTAAATATATTTCCGATGATGTATTTGAAAGCATCCCAGAAATAGAAATATTTAATCATTCAAAGAAAGATGCAGGAGAAGGATTTATTGCATCATCGAGCAGATACCACAAAACAAAAGCTGATTATGATTTTGTTGATTTAGGAGCACTATCGAGAAATATATTTTACGAGATTTGTAGAAACCACATAACTCAACCTTTATAACTTTTGCAAAAAGTTAGGTGCGGTGGGTAATTTTAATTTTATTGCACCTAACGCTTACAGCTATGATTAGTTGCGACAAACAACCACAGAAATTAATTAATAAATACTAAAATAAGAGAGCGATATGGAACGACCAAAAGTTAAAGATTACTACTGGAAAAATGCAACACTCGATGAAGTTTCCGAAACTTATAACAAAGCCCCTAATTTGTTTAAATATGCACAGGCTTTAGATATGTATATTGATGATTTGGAAGATAAACTAAGCGAACAACAAACACCCACAGAAGCCAGTAACAATGCTGAAACCAAGCAATTAATTATAGCTGATGTTAGCGGTTTGTTGGCTAATTGCCCTAACTGCGGACAAGAACTACAACTTGAAGTAAAAGAAATGACCAATAAAGATATAATAGATGCTTTGCAAGCCAATAACCGCTAACAACCTAATAAACACCAGTACATTTATAAACGGTTATAACATTAACACTAAACACTATAATCGTTTGAACTAAAATAACTGGAAAAACGTTTTTAAAAATGCCTTTAAAAATAATTTCTACATTTTGTAAATGGTATTAAAACTTTTTGTACATTTGTAGAGAATTTAAAAAGAGCCACATATTGAAAAAGGTAAATAACATATTTAGTAACATACCCAACAGGGATAATTTTAGCGACTTTCAAGGTGGTTCTTGGTCGCTTTTTTTATGTTCTGTTGGGCTTTTTTTATTATGAAATATTTTATTCACGATACTAATTCAAGAAATGATGAAAAAGTAACTCTGCTTTTTATTGAGTTTGGTTATGAAGGATTAGGATTGTTTTATTCTATACTTGAAATATTGGCAGCCCAGGAAAAACCAGTAGCCGAAAAAGTATTAAAATCACAATTAAAAATTAAAAAAAGACTTGAGAAACAACTACAATTCATGTATAAAATAGAGATACTTTCGATAAGAAACGGTGATGTTTTCAATGAAAATATACTAAAGTTTAGCGGAAAGTACCAAATAAAAAAAGAAAAAACAAGGGAAAAGGTTTCAGAATGGCGTAATAAACAAAAGGATATAAAAAATGTAACCAGTTACAAAAACATACGTAACAACCTTAAAGATAATATAAGTAAAGATAATATAAGTAAAGATAATATAAGTAAAGTAAATAGGGATTGTGAGATTTTAATTAATTATTCTTTTGATGAATTTTGGAATGCTTACGACAAAAAAGTAGGAGATAAAACCAAACTTGAAAAAAAGTGGAATAATCTAACGGATGATATTCGCACTAAAATACTTTTTCATATTGAAAAATATAAAATTTCGCAGCCGGTTAAAAAATATCGTAAGAATCCAGAGGCATATTTGAATAACAAAAGTTGGGAAGATGAAATAATAAATAATAATAATGATGGACAAGATACAGAAACACAACAAATCGCAGCAAAACTCGCTAATAAATATCTTAACGAAGAGCAGTAACAGGGCTATCACGTTAAAAGGTGTTTGGGAAAGTACTGATATTTCATTTAAGAAAATGGAAGCTGAAAGCAATATGGGCGTATGTAAGACTATTTTAGTATCTGAGATAAGCAAGATGGTTCAATTGTTAAAAGCTGACCTACAAGAGCCGCAAATAGATTATATGGTCAATTACATTATCAAACATTATTATTCTTATACTATTTCAGATATAACGACATTAACTGATAGACTTGTTAAAAACAACCCATATGGAAAACCAATACTTCAAAATCTTATTTACGAACTAGATCAATATTCAGTAGACAAGCAGGAATTTGCAGTTTTAGAAAGAGTAAAAGAAAATAGCCAACACAAACTAATTATAAGTAAACCAGATAAATTCAATAAAATGTATTCAAGGTTAAAAAAGGAAGCCAAAGAGCCGGTAATAAGTCAAAAAGAAAAAGATCAAATTGCTATAAAAGAAAATGAAAAAAAGATTGATCAGTTAGTAAAAATGTACCCAAAAACACATTAAATAATAAATGTTAGTAATGGAACTAAGCATAAAAGATTGCACAATAGTAGGCAAAGACATAATTTATTATATGTCAACTGAATTTACTAAGTTCTATTTAGGTTATAAGCATAACAAAGCAGGGGTATATCCGCCTTACATAGACGTAAAAGGAAAAGAAGTAAAAAGATTTGAGAGGGATGGAATGGCAGCAAGTTATGACATATATAGAAACGGAAATTTTAGATTATTAATTAAATATAGGAAATAAAGAGTAATTTTACTAGATGAAATAAAGACACTTAAATCATGAAACTAACCTACATAATCAAATACGCACTAAAGATTAAAGACGGTACTATAATAAAGCCAGGTACTATCAAGGTCAAAAATAAACGAGACAAACTGGATGCTAAAATATCACTTGACATCCACCTATCAAAGCGATTTACATATAATAAAATGGTTGTGTATAGCTGTATAGCTGAAAGTCCGGAATCATTTTTTAACAATATATTTAAATAATAGAACTATGAAAGCAACTGAGTTAAGAATTGGGAATTATGTTTGGGAAAATTACTCAGGTGAAATGATTATAAGAAGTATTATTTATAATTCACCAGTAACAACACACCCAAAAGATAACGGTAGTCATACTATCCATTTATCTAAAACATTAAAACTTCCTATATGTGGATATGATATAAGCGCAATTAAACCAATCCCCATAACAGAGGAATGGCTTATTAAGTTGGGTTTTGAATTTAAATATAATCCAACTCCAAGTGAACTTATATTACACTATTGGATTATTAAACTTGATAGCAATTTATATCTAAAAATATTCAAGGATAACTCTTTTAAATTATGTGATTATAATAGTACCACAAATGATTCTATTAGATTACAAAACGCTAATAGTATTGATTTAAGAGATGATGGCAACGATAAAATAAAACACATCCACCAACTACAAAACCTATATTTCGCACTCACTAATAAAGAACTATTATGCAATGGATAACAATAGATGAAATAAACAATCAGATTGGGATATACGGCATTGTTATAGATGAACTAACGGGTTAAACTATGAAAACAGAAAACGGTAAAAAAGAACTTTGGACAGTAGCATTAATAGTGATAGCATTCTGGATAGCTGTAATAATGATATTGATAAACGCTTGACATTTAACATAATTTGATTAACTTTGCACATAAACAGGGATTATGGCATAAAACAAATGTAGCTTATGAGCGTACTTCGCCGATTATATCCCTGTTTTTAAACTAAGAATATGAATACTATAAACGATTTAACAGTAAATGATATTGATTTAATTTCTAACCAAAAATTATGAAAAGCCCTTATTTTAATAGACAACAAAGAATTGCCATATATTGCGATACAATGGAGGGATCGCATTTAATGTTAAATCTAGCAGTAAATAAACTATTAAGGAATGTGCGAATTACTAAAGGGTGGGTAGCTATGAAGAAAGCAGAACGAATTATAGTAATATTGGTTAACATTAAATTATTCGGAATATATACGCCTAAAAAATGGTGGCAGTTGTTTTAATTTAAACTTAATAAACATGAAAAAATTACTTATATTACTAATTTTACTGCCAGTATTGGCAATGGGTCAATTTGGATTAATGGATTCAACTAAAATCGTAAGACATATTTATAATACTCTAACGATAGAAGATCCTATTTGGTTTACTCCAATAACAACAGCCGATTTATTAGAGTATGAAAAATATTGCTATGCTGATAGTATTGTTGAATATGAATATATGATTGAATATTGGAATGGGATTAGTTTTGACACCATATATTCAAAAGAAATATTATATCTGCCAGAATCTTATATTATACAAGTGCCAAAGAAATATAAACACCAACAACCAACTTTCAAAGGATTTATTGAATGGGTAAAGAAATAAAGATTTTAGTACTAATCAAGAATAAGCTGAATGGTGTATTATTTTATCGTTCTGTAATTCCACATTCTTATATGCTTGGTAGGTGGGATGTAAACATAACATTCAAAGACAACTTATTTTGCATTTATGAAATATATTATTGAACAATATCCTATACAAGGGTTGAACGATCAAAACATAAACAAAAATGACAGTAAGAGAAGAATTACAAATAACATGGAAACACATATCCAGTATTTTACAGCCAAATAATAAGCGATTTGAAGACGTCCCATGTGAATGGTTATCATTTGATGATTTTTATAAAGCAAACTATCATAAATATTATAGGGCAAAACGTAAATGGAAAAACTATAAAAAAGTTACTATTATAAAGAACTATAAAAAAAAGGCTAAATATAAAAAAAGAACTGTTGTATTTATTCGGAAAATAAAAGAGTTGGGATTTACAAAAAAGAATACTGTATTTTCTTCACCATCCGACATAATGAAATATCATAAACCTGCTCATTTATATATGTTTGATAAAAAACAATTATTAGGAACTAGAGATATTAAAAATATCTTAAAAAAGAAAGGCATAAACAAAACATTAGCGTGGATTGTTACAACAAAAAAACAAAACAAAGATATTTTTAAAGCTAATAAGTTAGCTCAATGGTTATGGAAAGGCAAAAGAATGAGCTTAAAAGATATTGCGATTAAGGAGATTATAGATAAAGAATTATTAAGCAATAAAATTTATGGAAGTAAATTTGACTTAATCAAGGCTGTAGAATATTGTAAACAATATGCTCCATCAAAATATTCATTTGAAGAAAAAATGTTATACCCACATGAAATATTTAAAATATTATCATTAAGGCATAACATAAATGAGACAACTTTAAGAAGTAGATTTTATAAAAATAATTGTGATTATACTAATATAATTTACACCAAATCTAAAAATAAATATGCTCCATACCCTAAAAAATTATTAGCCATAAAAGGAAATAAAGAAATAGAATTTGAATCTATAACTGATGCTTCCATAAAATTAAAAATAAGCAAACCTGCTGTAAGTATGTACCTAAATGGTAAATTAAAAAATACAAATCGAACAAAAGGATATGTATTAAAATTTATAAAAACTTATTAAAATAAACACCAAAAATACCAGACAGTTGACATTTAGAAAAAAAGTATTACATTTGTAGGATATGATAATAGAAAAACTTAAAATATCACAGCTAAAACCCGCTCCATACAATCCCAGAAAGTCGGATATAACTCAGGAGGCAAACTTAAAGGCCTCACTTGAAAAGTTTGGAGTAGTTGATCCAATTATTTTCAACAAGCAAACAGGTAATATTGTTGGCGGACACTTTCGAGTTAGGGAGTTGAAAAAGCTAGGTGTTGAAGAAGTTGATTGTGTTATATTGGATTTGTCAGTAGAAGATGAAAAGGAACTTAATATCCGATTAAATGCCAATACTGGTGAGTGGGATATGGATGTACTTGAAGGCTGGGATAAACAAGATTTGGAGGAGTGGGGGTTGGAGTTGGAATGGGAAGAAGAAACAGGAGGAGAAAGTAAAAACGATATAAAGGGAAATATAGAGTTTAGTGATGAATTATTGTTAGAACATAATTATATTTTATTTTATTTTGATAACAGTTTTGATTTTCAGGTATTAAAAAATAAATTGAATTTACAAAATGTTAAAAGTTGTATAAAGACAGAAAAGAGTCAAAAAATAGGAGTTAACAGGGTTTTGAATGGTGAAATTTTATTAAATATATTAAATGCGGATAATAAGACCAACGTATAATAGATGGAATGGTTTGAAAGGTATTGAGTATTTCAAGGATGCAAAATATATTTTACCAGAAAGTCAAAAAGATAAATATTTGAAAGTATTAGGAAGTAAACAAATGATTGTTATTCCTGATGAATGTGATGGTAGTATTGCAAAAAAAAGAAATTGGATGCTTGAAAATATCAAAAGACCTTATATTTCAATTGATGATGATGTTGAATATATGTTGATGATGGAAGGTAGAAGTAAAGAAAAGAGAAAATTTGTATCATATAAAAAAATTGAATCAAAATTAATTCATAGTATATTTGAGCATTATACGAATTTAGCGGATCAATTAAATGCTAAAATGTGGGGAGTTATGCAAAGAAATACAGGTGATCAAAGAGAATACAGAGAACATAGACCATTTACATTAATAAATGCTGTATTGGGTCCTTTTCATTGTCATTTGGATCATGATTTGAAGTATGATGAAGATATGTTAAACAAAGAGGATTATGACATGGTTATTCAGATGTTCAGCGTGTATAAAATGATTTTAAGAGTTGATAAATTAGCAATAAAAGGAGAGCAACAAGGAAATGAAGGTGGAATAGTAGGTGAAAGAACATTAGAAATTGAATTAAAAGGGGCAAGAAACATCATGAATAAATGGGGGAGTAGAATTATAAAATATAATCTAAATCCTCAAAAAATGAATGATGTAGTATCTGGTAAATTAAACATACCAATAAACGGAGTTTAAATTTTAGTTAAACAACCGACAAACAACCGACATGATGGCAAATAATGAAAACTTAACAGGGACACAGGGATTTGATAAAAATCCGCAGAATATAAACAAAAAAGGTCGCCCCGTTTCAATAAAGAACCAATTAAAGGAAATGTTACTCAAAGACGGTGAGTTACCAATACCAAAAGAATCTTTTGTAAAACAGACAGAAACACACTACATATTCAAGTTGCCTACCCAAGAGGCACTTGCTTTGAAATTAGTTAACATGGCTATGAGCAAGGGATCGAATGGGTTTAATGCGCTTAAATTGATGCTGGAGACATTCGATGGTAGGGCGCAACAAACAGTTGACATGAAAACAGACCAAGTAATAAAATACCAAAACGTCTCAAAACAATTTCCTGATAAGGAATGATATATAGGACTTCGACATATTACAAGATACGTGCTATAAAGTCTAAAATAAGGGTTGTGCAGGGTGGTCAGGGAGCTGGTAAGAACATATCAATAGCTCAGATACTATTAGAAGACTGCGCCAAAGATCGCGACACAGCAACCGTTGTAACTGACACATATGACAACTTGAAGGATGGTGCAATATCTGACTTTAAAATGCTTTATGAAGAGGCTGGATTGGACTGGGAAAATGATTTTAACAAAACTGAAAAGAACCTTAAACACAACGGAGGCATTATTCAATTTCGGTATATTTCAGATATAAAGAAGCAAGCCGGTAAATCTAAAAGGCGTGGTAAGCTGTATATAAATGAAGCTAATAAGATTGGATGGGATGTAGCAAGTACTTACATAGGGCGTACTCACGGGGCTGTTTATATCGACTTCAATCCAGACTTTGAGTTCTGGGCGCATACGCAAGTGCCAAAGCTAAAAGATAAAAAAGGTAATTCAATAAGTGACCATATAATAGTCACCTACATAGATAATGAAATGTGTCCACAAAGTGAGATTGATTTTATTGAGTCTCGCAAAGATAATGCAGAGTGGTATCGGGTCTATGGATTAGGATTAACAGGATATTATTCAGAGCGTAGAATATATACATATAATTTCTGCGATAAAATCCCCGACAATGCAAAGAGAATAGAGTCAGGGATGGATTTTGGCGTATCACCTGACCCTACAATCTTAATAGATGTGTACAAAAAAGATAATAATCTCTATGTAGATGAACTGTTCTGCATGAATAACCTACTCCCGGAGAAGCTGGAAGGAGCTGAAAGGATGGCAATAGTTGACAAGATGGATGAGATAGAGTTCACCAGAGGACATTTAATCATAGCAGACAGCGCAGGGCGTACTGAGATCAACGATATAAAGAAATACAGCTATGCCATAAAGGGCGTTAAGAAGTCGCCAGGCTCAGTTATGATAGGCATTAACAAGCTGAGAGGCTATAACATATTCCTAACTGAACGCTCACAGTCAATTAAAAAGGGAATAGAATCATATTTTTTCAAAGTAGATGCCAACGGTAAGGTAATACCAGAGCCGCAAGGACATGAACCCGATGGGCTAAGTGCGCTTCGTTATGTAATGATGGAGCATTCAAAAAATAGAGCAAAAATATATTAAATGATACTAATAAACACTAAAACAAACGAATCGTACATTTGCAGTCAAGCATACGCAGCTCATAAAATCGGAGTAGTTCCATTGACGGTAAGCCGCTGGAGATGTTCAGGGCGCAAAGTAGAAAACTATAATCATTGGACACTTTATTTCAGACCTCAAAAAGTGTTACAACGTAGTGGATTTGCTGTGACGCCACAACCAAAAAAGTCTATATTATGAGAGGCGTTGCATATATAGCAGCTCATGATATATCCGAATATAATAGGATTATTAATAATGTTAGAGGAGTTAACAGTGATCAGTGGTTTGTGACATCAAAGTATCTATTTACCAAAGAACAATATAAACTCAATAGACTATTAGGACTTCATAATATAAATAAACAAGGATATTTTAATAATACTAATGGAAAAAATAGTTTGCCTTAATTGTTGACATAATGTCAGCGTAACGTCAACAAAAAGCCCTCCCTTATTTATAATCAGTCTATATAACTAAAAACTTAGTTATATTTGTAGCAATTATATCTACAAATATGGCTGTTTTAGAGTTAAAGGATATTGAAAAAATAATCAATGCTGGACAACCTGACTGGATTAGTGAGGCTATAAGAGAACACAAAAGACTTGATGTTCATATCAACGGAAAAGGAACGGCTGAATATCTTAAACGGATAGATGGCATAGAAAACCCAAAACAATTAGCACTTAGAAAAACGTTCCTTACAACAAATCGTTACGTATTCACCAATTTAAGCAGACCAGTTGACAAAGTATTCAGTGCAAAAGGTGGTGGTAATATTTACAATTTAAACCAGAGTGCAGAAGAGGAAACGTTAAGGGATAAGCTATCCAATGTACGACATGGCAAAGCTATCCGAACATGGATAAAAGACATTCAGGCTAACAAGTATTATACTGATCCTGCCGGGCTGGTATTTTTTGAGTGGGTTAATGGGAAAACATATCCTACTCTGAAATCCATTAAGTCAATATTCAATTATGAATGTGATGGCAGAGTGCCTGAGTGGGTAATATTCCAGCCTTTTAAAGTTGATAATAATGATGGTGACTTTTACAGAGTTGTAGATGACAGAAGAGATTTAATAGTTAAGAAGGTAGGGCTAAACTTTACAGAAGTAGAAGACACCTCCTTCGACAATCCGTTTAAGATAGTGCCTGCTATTATTAACTCCAATATAATCAATACCGATTTAACCTATAATGAAAGCCCTTTTGAAGTAATTATAAGCCTTGCTGACCACTATTTGAGAACAGGGACTATTAAGAATCTTAATGAGTTCTTATATGGCTATCCCATCTTTTGGAGGTATCTTACAGATTGTAAAGTGTGTAAAGGAACTGGATATATTAAGGGCATTAAATGTTCATCATGCGGAGGTACAGGTAAAAATCTGACTAAGGACATAACCGATATGATCCAGTTAGAAATACCTGAAAAGGATACGGATGTAAAACTCGCTCCTGATTTGGCAGGTTATGTGACGCCAGACATTGACAGTTGGAAGGAAATGCGCATAGAGCAGGAATATATCTTTTCATTGATGCAGTTGACATTGTGGGGTTCTAAAATGGCTAAAGATGCTAACAATGAAACAGCAACAGCTGCCTTTCTAAATGTACAACCTGTAAATGATCAGCTGAATAACTTTGCTGATTCCTTCCAGGACATGGAAAAGAAAATGACGGACCTAATAGGAAAGTTTTATTTAGGTGAATATAAAGGGTCAAGTATAAGCTATGGACGTAGATTTCTGGTAGAACCACCTGATGTGATTTGGAAAAAGTACGAAACAGCAAGAGAAAAAGGAAGCCCAAAAGTATCACTAGACTATCTTTTGATACAATTCTATCAGTCTGAGTTTGCCAATGACTTAGAACAGCTTACAATAGCTCAGAAAGGGATTAAATTAGAGCCTTTTATTCACTTAAAAGATATTGAAGTCAAGAATTTGGACATTAATCCAGAAGATCAAAAGGCAAAATACTATTTCAATGAATGGTTCAAAACCGTAAATGAAATAGACTTACTAACAAAACCAATAGAGACATTACAAAAAGAATTTGATAATTATTTATTAACTAAAGAATTAAAAGATGATAGCAACGTACAATGAGTTTAATTGTCATTATGTCAAAAATAAATTAGTAAAGGAAAGTTTGACAAAAAGAAAGTCTGTAAGGATTAGTGAATTTACAGCAAAAGTAATGAATGAAAATAGTAACACTCTGTTTTATGAGTTAGTTCCTGAGATAAAGGAAAAATCAAAAGGCAGACCAAAAACAAAATAAAATGGTACAAAAAGAGTTTAAAACATTTCTAACAGACACGTTGGGAGTTGACATTGAAGCGTTAAAAGCCTCAATGACCTCAGATGAAGAGGTAAAAGTTGAATTTAAGTCAGGGATATTTATGGACGATGAAGCTCTAACAGGGCTAAAAGAGACTGTAAAAAAGGAAGGTTACAATGAGGGCAAAGTAACCGGCGTAGAAATGGAAGCAAAACGAGTAAAGGAGAAATTTAATATTGATGTAGAGGGTAAAAACTTTGACAATATATTTTCTACTTTTGAAAAGCAGACATTAACAAATGCTAAAATTGAGCCTAATAAAAAAGTTGATGAGCTTAATACTTCATTAACCAATCTTCAAAAGCAGTACACAAACGATCTCGGACTTAAAGATAATGAGATCAATTCACTTAACACAAAGATAGGTGAATATCAAATTAATGGTGACTTAGCAAAACATTTACCAGAGCTTAAAGGAATAAAACCTAATCAATTTGCCACACTAGCAAGAACAGAATATGCGTTTGATTATGTCGATGGAAATATGGTAGTCAAAAAAGGAGATACCATTCTCAAAGATAAATTAGAGAAACCATTGCCAGTTAAAGACGTATTAACATTATTTGCCACTCAAAATGGGTGGACTGATAAGGATGGACGTGGTGGAAGTGATGAAGGTGGAGGTTCTGGAGAGTTCAAGTCAATGGATGACGTTTACAAACATATGGATGAAAATAAAATTGATCCTTTGGGTGCAGATGGTCAGAAGCTAATAGCCGATTTCCAAAAAACTTAAAAATTTAATATTATGGCAAATTACACAGATAGTGTTGAAGCAGCCGCTAATTATAAGTTGAATCAAATGATGCTTATGCCTGAATTTAAGGTAAAACCATCAGCAGCTTTAAGCGTGTTCATGAAAAACACTAATTTTTTAATAAGTGCCTCCGAACGTGAAGCACAATGGAATCAGAAGCCGTCTGATAGCACAGTCGTTACGGTTAAGACTTTAAACAAACAAACGACAACCAACGCAGCTGCAAGAGCAGCGGCTCACACAGGTAGCATAAATGACTCGAGTACAGCAAATGCGAGCTACTCGGTATATGCTCAGAAATTTAAATATTCAATCAAGCAAGCCGACAAAGACATTTTTACATTAGCTGAAATGATAGCAGCCCAATATAGAAGTGCATTTATTGACTGGCACGAAAGAGTAGAAACAGCATTGATTAGCTCACTTGATACTAACCGCTCACAGGCAGTCGAATCATTGACACCTCAGGCAGGCACATGGGACGCAAGTAATTTTTGGTTTGGTGTAGCTAATGATGAAAAAGATTATTACTTCCAACGTATTCAAGCCTTTATGAAAGAGCAATATTATTCAGGCCAGTTTGATGTTATCAATAACATGGGTGCTGATATTGCAATGGCTCAAATCGGACAGCAAGGACAAGGTAACTCCACTAACTTAGGATGGCAATTACCGGGAATCAATGGTGTAGCGTCTACTGGTTTTGCAAATGAATCAGGATATAACTTTATGAGTTATATTTTGAAACAAGGAACTATTGGCATTTTACCTTGGATTCCTAGGCTTAACCGTGATGGTTTTGGTGATATATTCCAAAACGGTGGTAAATATTCAACTATGCCAGACCCATTAGGATCAGGCTTAACATTTGCTGTTCACCAATATGCAACCGCTGCTGATAACGCAACACCTGCAGAAACTCAGGATATTGATATTGAAGTAGAAATATCATGTGACTTAGCCCCATTTTACGCACCAGAGACAACTGCGAATGCTAATCCAGTATTCAAAGTAGGTTTACTACAGGCAGGAGGATCCTAAGATGAAAAGATTAGTCTTTATAACCGCAATCTTATTAGCGAGTATGCTAATATCTGCACAGAATAGATCAGCTACATTGACACAAACAACACTCAATGCGACTGGCGAAACGTTTAAAGACGTATTTTTTGACACATCCGATACAATCAAGAAGAGTGAAACATATTATGTCGAATTTACTTGTAAAAAGGACTACCCTCAGGTACAAGATGTTTATTTAACAGGAACGGCAGTTTCAGGAAGTGGTGACATTGTTATAACTGTTTACGGTAAGAAATTTACCGGCAGCGATTATACAAGTATTGGAACTTCTACATGGAATAGCGCACTACCTTTAGACGAGGTTATTACTATTTCTACCTCAAACAGATACAGATATTATAAAGTAGAATTTGTATCTGATACAACAACTAAAAAGGTATTATTGACCGATATGAGATTCAAAACATGGTTAACAGGTGGTGATCTATCTACAGCAAGTTTAAGTTTATCGAGCAATTTAGCTGTAACAGGAACTACAACTTTAACGGGTGCTGTTGGCTCAGCTGCAAGTATCACTTTGGGTGCAGGAGCTGACTTAATAGGTTCTACAACTTCAGATATTAACTTTGGTAGTGGTAATTTTACCGTTGCTGGGGCTAGTGGAAATACGGTAACAAAGGGTACTATTGGAAGTGGGAAAATTTCCTCTACTGGTGGTATTAGTTTAACTACTAACGTAACACAGTTTACAGAATTAGTTACTTTAACTGCAACTGAAATTATTGGAACTGATCCAGGAGATTTAGGTCATGCAGATGGGGCGATACTTGTTGCTGCCCCTGCTGGTGGAACTGTTTTACAGTTTGTATCTGCCATATTAATATATGATTATGCTTCTGCTGCTTATACAGATGGAGGAAATGATATGGTTATAAATATAGGTTCTACAGGCGCACAATTAGCGGTTGTTAAAACAATAGCTTCATCATTTTTGTTAGGAGCTTCCGCAGATAAAATGTACACCCCTTACGTTGAATATTCAGGTGGAGTTGGTCTAGCTGTTACAGCAGGGGAGGCATTAAGTCTTAAATCAACAGCTTGGACGCAACCTTCTACGGCTGCCGGAGTAATAAGATGTTATATTACTTATAATGTAATCACAACTGGTTTATAATATGAAAAAGTTAATATTCATATTGGCACTGGTGTTTATGATAATAGGCACAGCCACAGCACAGACAGCGAGTTTTGCAACCATTCCGGCTAGTGAGACTATGCAAACGATAAATACCGATTACACGCTTACAAATACAACTGTAAGTTGGTTTAAATTTACAGCTAAAAAGGATATGTCAACAAATCAGGACTTCCAATGTACATTCTCAAAAGGTACAGGAAATCAATCACAGGTTGACGTTGTTCTTTATGGTAGAAAGTTTGTTAGTGACTCTTGGACTTCGATAGGCACTGGTAGTTGGCAACATGGAGTTAATGATTCCATTGTAACTATCAGCAATACCGTATATAATCGTTTTAGAGAATATAAGGCAGAATATACAGGGACGGGAACAGGAACATCAACGATAGATCAACAGATTTTCAAACAGTGGAAATAAGATGATAAGGGTAACTGAAATAGATGCTTTACTTGGTTTGGTAGGATTAAGACAATCTACCATTACAAAATATGCCATACTTGACGCTGGTAATATGGCGTCAAGTAGCGGCTTATTCATTAATGATGTGTCTGGATTAATGACAACAAAGAACATCAAAGAATGTCACGAAGATCCGGCAATCTCAGACGCTAATTTTAACATATTCCTAAAAGACAGGATGAAGAGTTCTTTTCTTAGTCTGGCAAAATCTATATTTTCAAATGATGATTTGATTGAAAATAAGGTTTTATTTGACTATGAGAATGACTTTAATAAATTGTTAACAAATGCAACTGACTTTGTAGGTTATGAGATTGACGTTGCTAAGACCAAAGATATTAACGTGGTTTTAAACAAACTCGTGTTAACATTTGACGGGATTGAAGATGTTAAGATATTGTTATTCCATTCAAGCACGAATGCTTTTAATGATTCTGAAACAATAACGACTGTTGCGGATACTGACACTCATACTACGTTAAATTGGGATTTACCCAATGCAAATAGTGTGAATGGAGGCAGGTACTATATAGGTTATTTAAGATCAGGACTGGACGCTAAGGCATACAACCGGGATTATGAAAATGCAAATGTTGAAAATTACTTTAATTGTCTAGGAATACGAGCTATTCAAGTAGATGATTGGGATGCAGAAACTCTATTTGATGTAAATGATATTGACTATGTATCCGAGACATGGGGGATGAATTTCGACATATCTAGCCTATTGGACTATACTTCTATAATCGTAGAGAATAAAGACAGATTTGCGAGAGCCTTACAATTACAGGTAGCAGCCGACTTACTTAATTTTATAGCTACATCAACAAGATCGAACAGGGATGAGCGTATTATTAAGGCAGAGGCATTATTTGATTTGAATGGCAATCGTACAAATGTAGATTTACCTCAATCAATAGGAGTATTAAATCAGTTGAAAGCTGAAGTATCGGTTATCAAAAGGATGTTTTCAGAGCCTAAAATGCAAATAAATACGATGTCATGATAGGTATTGACAAACATATAGAAACATTAAAGGATATGTTTACATCAAAACTATATACATCTTTTGATTATACTTCTTATGGTCGGGCATTTATGAATGATCGTGATGAAAAAGTTATCCCTGAAGTTCTTGATAGTGATAATGAATACAAGGAAGTACTATTGGATGACAACCTTGCTGGATTAAGTTTCTTTGTTGTAGATAGCGAGTATGTATCTGACAATCCTACTTTATTAAACAGTAAAGTATATATTTATTTTGCTGTCAATCTAAGTACATTATATTCTACTGTGACAGAGAGGGCAGTGGAGTATGTACATAAGGACGTTATTACTTTAATAAATAACACGGTGTTTAATTTAACCGGTATCACTACTGGTAAAGATGCCTTTTCGGAATTTGATATTAATATTGGAGACAATATGCAACCTTTCTATTTAGTTAAATTTTCAACAGAAGTTGAATGGAATATAAATCAATGTTAAAATTATAAAATTATGAGTTGTGAAAAAGCATATTTCAATGGATGGAGCTCTTGCGCTTCACTATTGGAAAAGATGAATGGATCGGCACTACAAACTAAGGGAGAAACATGGACAGATACTTCGATTGTGTCTGCTTCAACATGGCACGTATCTGTTGCTTCGGTAACAACTGCGAGTCGTAGTATCTTAGCTTTGCCAATACTTTCATTCGAGAATACGACTGATGACGTGGAAATTACCACCTCACAGTTAGGACAAAAGTCGATAACAGGTAAGCCGATACCATCAGGGATGATAGGTCTTGATGCTTCATTATGCGACTACAAACAATTGCACGCTTTGGAAGATACCTGGTATGAGTTCTTTCCATTCTTTCAAGACGGTACATTCTGGGCAACTAGAAAAGCAGATGGTACGTTAAAAGGTTTCAGAGTTAAGGTAGGTACAAAAGCTGGTTTGCCACCTGAAGATAAATCACTTTCATATCCGATGTACCTGTTTTTCCAAAACTATGCAGAATTTGAAAATGTGGTTGTAGTAAATCCTGATTTCAACTTTTCAGATGTTTTGGATTACAGCCCAGTTGGTATGGATATTCGTATCACTACTGATTATGTGATTGCTACTGGTGTTGTAATTGTAAAAGTTACCAATCGTGGTACTGGAGAGGGTCATACAGGTTTGGCAATAGCTGACTTTGAAATCTTGTTGAGTAATGCAGATCCAACGGTTGCTATATCAGCATTAACAGATAGTGGATTGGGCGTTTATAGTTTGACTATTCAGTCAGATGGTGCAGCATTTGCATCAGGTGAGTATGCTATCATACAGCCAAGCGATGAAGATACTACGCCTACCTATTTGACTTATTTAGGTCATTCACTTAAAGTACAGGCGTAATGAAAAAGGTGTATTACATTAATAAAGATGTTGCGCCAAAGGATTGGGTAAAATTTAAGAGGTGGTTTAAACTGCCATCTCTTAATATACCCTTTACTGCTGAGGAGGCGTGGGTGCAATTGTTAGGTTATAAACTACCAAAGGATGACAACAGTAAGCCAGTTAAGAAAAAAAAGCAATAGTTTTGTTACTAATTTGGATAAACATATTGCAGATGTCATAGAACATAATGAGAAATTGTTACAGTTAAACAAAGCACAACTAAAAGCTAACAAAAATGCAAAGGGTTCTGCATTGATTAATAACAAAACCGGATCAGCCAATTTGTCACCTGGATACGCTAAACGTAAGCATAAAGCAAAGCCTGATATATTCGATACTGGTGCAACATATAAGGATATGGATTTACTGTTTAACGAGCCAAAAACGTGGTTTATAACTTCATATACAGATTATACTAAGCACCTGGTTTCAATGTATAGTGATCTGTTTGGCATTAAGGATACTAACAAAGCTAAGGCAATTACAACCACTAAATTAACACAGCTTTACAAACAAAAAGTACTGTCATGATGATTCACACCATAAACACAATAAACATACGCCAGTACGGTGAAATAGATCGTACTGATAATATTGCTATGTTACGTAGATGGTGGAATGTGTTTCCTGTTGCGTGGTTTAATACTGACTTATTCTTTGATAATTACAACGAGATAATTGGTAATAATAGCAATTATACAAACGATGCTTATAGAATCCTATCATATAATAAGATAATAATACTTAACCAGATAGTGAAAACTATGTCTATTTTGATGAAAAACCAAAATGATAGGTCAATGTTTCGGTTATTATTCAAGCGAGAGGCAAAAGACTATGTAGGTAATTTTGATTACTATGTCGAAAAGGTCAAACAGATAACAGGTATTGTTATAAAAGACGGTAACGATCTGAAAGCACTACAAAAAGAAATTCAAAGGCTGTTAGATAAGTTTCATGAACGGTTTAAGGATAAACAACCGCAACAGTCAGTTGAAAAATTTAGTTTTATTGACATGGTTTTAGGCGTGTTTTCAATAATGGAAATGGCATATGTACCCACGATGAAATTATCTGAATTTGGAAGGTTAAAAGTATTAGCCGACAAACGAATCAAAGCAATAGAGAAAAGCAATGGCAAGCATTAACGAAATAATATCAACGAAAGCAACTGAGGGCATTGTTACAACAGATAAGGCAATTACTAAACTCGATCAAAGCACCATTAAATTTATTAAGGTAGTTGAGCAATTGAGTACATCACTTAAAAAAGGTGGTATTTCGTTAAAGGAAGTCAATGCAGCACAAAAACAAAGCACTACATCAAAAACAAAATTAACACAATTAGAAAAGGAACAATTAGCAGCCGAAAAAGCATTAGAGCGACAACGAAAATCCGGTTTAAAAGTAATAGAAAAACAATATATAAAAGAGCAACAGTTACAGTCTGCAATAAAAAAAGAAGTCAAATCTGAACAGGATTTAATAACAAAAACAAATGCTTTAGTAGCTGTAAGAAGAAGATTAGACCAGTCAACTACAAAGGGAGTAGCCGAACATAAAAGATTAACATCTGAAATTGATAAAAACACAACTGCTTTAAAAAAGTCAGATAAACAAATTGGACGTAATCAAAGAGATGTAGGCAATTACGGTAAAGCATTAGATAAGTTAAAAGGTTCATTTGCTGTTGTTGCTATCGGTGTTGCGGCTGCAATAGCTGTATTTAGTAAATTAAGCGGATTTATAACTGCATCAATTGAAAAATTTGATAAGCAGATGCTTGCTGAAGTATCGTTATCGACTGCTTTAGGTAAAACATCAAAAGCATTATTAAAACAAGCAAGTGCATTTCAACAACTAACAAGATTCGGTGATGAAGAGATAATACAAGGTCAAGCATTTTTAGCACAAATGGGATTGACAGAAAAACAGATTCTAAAAATAACTCCTGCTATATTAGACTTTGCACAAGCTAAAGGTATTGAATTAAAAACAGCATCTGATTTAGTTGCCAAGTCTATCGGATCTGAAACAAATGCCTTGTCAAGATATGGAATACAAATTGAGGGTGCAGTAGGTGGTAATGAAAGATTAGATAGTGCATTAACAGCATTAAATAGTAAATTCGGTGGTCAAGCTGAAGCAGCGTTATCAGGTGCAGGTGCATTAAAACAGTTATCAAATACTTGGGGTGACTTACAGGAAATTGTAGGAGGCTTTATTGCCAGAGGTATTAATCCTGCAATACGTGGACTAAATAAGTTATTAACAATTCGTAAAAAAGAAAGTCAATCAATTATAGAAGAGCAAGGACAATTGAATGTATTAATAGGTGCTATAACAAATACAAACGCAAGTCAAGAAGCTAGAAATAAACTGATAGGAGATTTACAAACTAAATACCCTGATTTCTTAGGTAATTTAGATTCTGAGAAAGTTTCAAATATAGAATTAGAAACTCAATTACAAAAAGTAAATAATAAATACAGTGATAGAATAAAGTTATTAATAGCTCAAGAAATACAAGCCGGAGCGGCAACTGAATTAGCTGAATCATATAAAGAAGAGGTAAGAATATTAGAGCGTATATCATTCTATGAAAATGAAATTGCAGAGGGTCGTAGCTTTTCTGAGGGTGATGTAAATACTCAGCTTGATTATAACGATGCATTAACAACGGCAAATAACCAACTAACAAAAGTAAAAGAAAATAGGGACGGCATTAATAAAAGTGTTCAAGATGCTATTGCGCTTGTTACTCAATTAGGCGGTGTTGGTGGTGAGGGTGGCTCATTAATTATTCCTGATAAAGAAAAAAATGATGCAGCTTTTGAAGAAATAATCGAAGAAGAACAAGAAATTATAGGAGATGGTTACGATCAACAGTATTTACGTAATAAAGAAAAGAATGAAAAAATAGCAGCAGCTGATCAAAAGCTAATGGATGATTTACAAAAAATAAGAGATGAAGAATTTGAAGATATAATAGAAGCTGAAGAAAAAATACGAATCGCTAAAGAAAAAAATGATGCAGATGAATTAGCAAGAGCCGAACAATTAAAACAAGCAAAAATTGATTTAGCAGTAGGAGCAGCCGAGGCGGCTTTTTCAATTTATCAAAGTAACCTTGATCGTGAAGCTATGGCAATTGAAGAACAGCGAGCCTATCAATTGCAACTAGCAGGTGATGACAAAGAAGCTCAAGCCAAAATAAATGAAAAATTTGATAAACAAGCCGCCGCAATAAGAACCAAACAAGCCAAAGCAGACAAAGCCGCTGCAATGATAACCGTTGCTATTAATGCAGCTTTGGCAATAGTTTCAGCGTACAGCACACCACCTGCACCAGTTGGATTTGCTTTAGGTGCTATTATGGCAGGATTAGCAGCCGTTCAAATCGCTGCAATTGCAGCCCAGCCAATACCTAAATTCTTTAAAGGAACAGACAACGCACCAGCCGGGTTAATATCAGTTGCAGAGGGAAACAAAAGAGAGTTAATAGAAACAAAGACAGGTAAACTATTAATGGCTAATAAGGAAACAATTACTTCAGGATTACAAGGTTCTAAGATTTATACAAACGAACAAACTGAGCGTATAATGAATCATTCAGGTTATGATAGCCCAGATATGAAAGGAGTAATTGAATCAAATAATAGAGTTGAGCAGGCAATAAAAAACATTCCGAGAGTTAAAATTGATAGGGATAACAGGGAAATAACAGAACGCAAAGGAGATTATTTTAAAACGTATTTAAACGCAAAAATTAACGGGTTTTGAGCAGTAAATTAGACATACAGAAGTTAACATATGATTTAGGGTTAAAGCCTTTTAGGTTTACTTTATCTGAGGCTAGTGAGGGTGTAAAAGTATTATATCATTCACCCGATGGCTGGGCTGATGCTGAAACTACATATACAAGGCATAAGACTTATCATTCTGTTTTGCGGAGTGCCTCAACAAAGGAACTAACATTTTACAAAGAGGGAATGTTATTTCTTAAAAACTGTTATGAAAATTCAGGTATTGACTGCAATGCCACTATGGCAGTTGAAAAGCTAAACAAAACTACTCAAACATATGAATCATATCCGGCAGCCGGAAAGTTTGACTTTTCAACATATCAAGTGAATGAAGTATCTGTAAAAATACAAATGATTGACACTTCGTTTAAAGAAAAGGTAATAAACAGGGCAACCACTGAGGTCGATATATTAAAACGTACATCAATAGAGGGGTTTGAGGTTGCGGCGTTTACAGTTGATGAAGTTACCTTTCCAGATACTTCAGTTAATTTTACAAGTTCATACGGTGAAACGGTAACACCACCAGCAACAAAAGATGAAACAACATCACCTCACGTTGTACCAATGTTATTATTAGCATCTACATTTGCAGGATCACAGTCACAGACACCAGCACAAACACCATTAGCTACAACTGGCGCATTCTTTTTTGAGGCAACACAGGCTAGAGTCATAACGGTAACTGGCACTACGGTAGGCCAACAATTTGGATCTGGAACGGTTAATTTCTATTTAATAGTATTTAATTCTAGTGGTGATGAAATATTATCTACATTATTAAAACACTATCCGGGTGCAAACTCAGCTATTAATTTTGATTATAATGAAGTTGTTACATTAGCTAGTGGTGATTCTATAATGATGCGTTGTGTTTTTGGAGGCACTAAAATTGAATATATATCAATAGATCATGAAGTTGATGAGGTTTACACTGGAACACCAGAAATAACAGTAACGGCATATCCATATTATGAGGCATATTTAAGAACGTGTCAATTAATTTCGGATTTAGATAATCCGTTTAAATCAGATTTCTTTGGACGAACAGATACGCCATTAACAACATACGGATCAGATGGTGATGGTAGTCTAGGATTTGTTACTAAGGGTTTGTATTTAAGAAAAGAAAGCGATACAAGCCCAACTATTCCTGTCAAATTACAAGAATTATTTGAAACCCATAACGATATATTTCGTTTAGGATTGGGTGTTGAAAGTAGTAAGGTTGTAGTTGAAGAAATAGATTACTTTTTTAATGATACGGTTGTGCTGGATATTTCAGATCAACTACGTGAAGAGGACATTGAGAAGCACGTAATGCCGGAAATGTTTTATAAATCTGTTGAGTTCGGATATTCCAAAGCAGAATATGATAATAATGCTGGATTATTTGAGTTCAACACTAAAAACTCATGGACCACTATAATAAAATCAGTATTCAATGACTTAAAAAAGATAGTAAAATATAGGGCAGATGGTCAGGGTATAAGGCTTGAATTGTTAGCACCGTATTCAGTTGATGATGATGGTGATTCAGATTATGATCCTACTAAAGATGTTAAAGGTGATTCAGATATATTTTTAATTGATGCTTTGCGTGATGGTGCAACTGATTTTATTGTGCGTACTAATCAGGGTTTTGATTATATAGGTGGATCTGTTTATGCCGCTTCATCATTTAATGTTTGGTATTCACCGGCAAGATGTTTGAGGCGTTGGGGTGCAAATGTAAAAGCAGGACTTACAAAAGCACTGAACAGTTATTTGCGTTGGGTTGCGAGTGAAAAGAATACAACACTTGAATCAAGGCTATCAACTGAAACATTAACGGTTGTTGAAAATGCTGATATATGTGTTGATGACTTAAACGCAAACCGTTGGCTAAACGAAAAATACATTGTTTCAGCACCATTAACAACCGCTCAATTAAACGCTTTCGATGCATCACCAAATGGATTAGTAAAACTATCGGATACAAAATATGGCTGGGTGTTGAGTTTAAAGACTAAAAATAAAGACGGCATGTCAGAAATAGAATTATTAAGATATAATGCAGATGAAGTAATACCGACATAAAATTAATTTAGAATGAATGTAAATAGTATTAAACTATGGGAACTACAGAAATAGCCATATCAAAAGCCAATAGCATAAGATTCTCAGATCGTGAATCAGACGATCCGTTTGAAGCGTTGTTAAGCTGTGAAGAATCATATTCAAATAAGATAGCCGGTAAATATGATCAGACGTTCTTTACAGGTGATGCTATTTTAGTTCAGGTTAAAGCAGGATTAACGGCAACGGTTGTAATGCGTAAATACACCAATGAAAACACATATACTACTTTAACGGCTGATAATACAGAAACATATACAACAGCAGGATTTATAATATATGAATATTTACTAAATGTAACTGTTGAGAGATTTTATTTAACAGCAACCAGCGAAGTATCAAGTCACCGCTCAGAATGGGTTAATTGTGTGGTTGCCGACAGCACAATGATGTTATTACAATGGACTAACTTAGATGACAGCTCAGACACATTTGAGTTTGACTATCTAACAACCTTAGCAATTGCAAATGTCAATTTTATGCGATTATATGGGCAACAAATTGGGTATAAGCCGGGTGGTGAAATAACCGTTTATGATAATCAAAACGAAAAATCTAAAATAAAAGGATCGGTATCTCGAAAGCTGACATTTGTAAGCGAGAAGATACCAAGACAAGTAGCCGAAATAATAACGATAGCAACACAACACGATAAATTTCTAAGTGATTCGGCTGGATATATTACTGAAGATTTACCGGAAATAGAAATGATGGGTGGCTTTTGTCAACTAACAACTGATTTAACTTTAGGCTTATCACTTGGAATGAATACTCACGATATAGGTTTTGATTGTGACTTAATAACTAATAATATGATAGAAAATAAATATCAAGAAGACGCAACAGGAACGGGGACATTTGCCGTTTCGGATGGGTACGGTATTACTCAGATAATTGCAAAGGTGACAGCAGGAACGCCAATTTTAAAGATAGGTACAACTGTTGGAAGTGAAAATATATTCAGAACTGAAACATTAACACACTCAATCCCTCCATTGATAGATAATAACAGATATACACCTGACATTGAAGGCGCATGGACAATTTATTATGAGGTCACTGGTGGTACAGCGGATCTGTTTTTGCAGACGATCAAGTTCAATCCAACTTCATAAACATAAGACTATGAAAAAATTAATAACATTTATATTTATATTTACAGCGTTATTTGGTTATGCGCAACGATCAGTAACTGGAGATACACTTAAAATTTATGGTGGCGGTTCGTTTGAGAGTACGGTCGTAATGGACACAAACCAAATTAAGCAACTAGACACGGCAACGGATAATAACGATGCAGTCCCTTTCTGGCAAATCCTAGACAGCATAGACAGTGGAGGTACAAGCGTTGCAGCCATATATGACAGTCTAGTAGTCCACAGGGATTCACTAGATAATTATTATGATACTTTGGCAGTCCATTTAGACACCTTACAGGCTTTGAGGGATAGTATAAATAATAATTATGATACTTTGGTGGTTCATAGAACTGATATTAATTCATTATATGATAGCATTAATCTTGTTCATGATTCCACATTGTGGGAAACTGTTGGTTCAGATGTTGTGCTAAAAACTCCAAAAGATGTAGATTTGGGTGATTATACTTTAGACACAAAAAGGTTATTGCAATCGAATAATGGAAGTAGTATTTTTATTGGCGAAAATGCTGGGTTGAATGATGATTTGACAGATAATTATAATGTACTTGTTGGTGATAATGCTGGTGTTAATAACGCAGGATATAGCTCAAATGGATTTGGTTATTATGCTTTAGAAAATAACACAGGTAATTACTCAAATGGAGTTGGATCTTATGCTTTACAAGATAACACAGGGAGTAACTCAAATGGGTTTGGTTATTATGCTTTAGAAAATAACACAGGTTATAATTCAAATGGATTTGGTATTGGTGCTTTAAGGGATAACACAGGTAATTTCTCAAATGGATTTGGTGATAAGGCTTTAGGAGAGAACACAGGTGATTATTCAAATGGATTTGGTGCTTATGCTTTATCAGATAACGCAGGATATAGCTCAAATGGATTTGGTTCTTATGCTTTAGAAAATAACACAGGTAATTACTCAAATGGATTTGGTGAGGAGGCTTTAGGAGAGAACACAGGTGAGTTTTCAAATGGATTTGGTACTGCTGCTTTAAGGGATAACACAGGGACTAACTCAAATGGATTTGGTGCTAATGCTTTAGCAAGTAACACAGGTGCGAACAATACAGCAGTAGGACATAATGCATCAATTAGCAATCCATTCGCTTACACAAACACAACAGCATTAGGTTACAATGCACAACCAAACGCAAGTAATCAAGTTATGCTGGGTGATACTAATATTACTAATGTTTGGATGGGGCAAAATGGTCAGGCTAATATTCATATAAACGGTTTATACGATACTGATAACGATATTGGAATTGCAGGTCAAATGTTAAGCAGTACTGCAACAGGTACGAATTGGATAAATGCTATCGACACCACTAGAATATATGACAGTCTAGCCGTACACAGAACACACATTAACGCTTTGTTTGATACGGCTGATGTTCACTTAGATACGTTACAAGTTCATAGAACTGACATTAATGCTTTGTTTGACACCGTTGGTATTCATCTTGACACATTACAAGCATTGCGTGTTGATGTTAATTTAAACGTAGATTCTTTGGCTGTTCACAGAACCGATATAAACTCCTTGTATGATTCAATAGACGTACATACTGACACATTACAGGTACATCGTATAGATATTAACAATAATTACGATACACTTGCATTGCACTTAGATACTTTGCAGGCTCACAGAGTTGATATAAATGCTTTACAGAACGCAACACCTGACAGTATTAACTTTAAGGTTGATGGAAGTAATATTTCACAAGTTCAGTTTATAGTTGGTGGTGATACGGTTAAAGAATCATTTGGTCATCAGCATTTGGAATACGCATTAACAACTCAGATAGTAGACTTTATTTCTAACGACAGCCTAGCATCATTAGAGGATAGTATTACAGCACACAGAACTGACTTAACATCAATATATGACAGTCTGTCTGTTCATCGTGATTCGTTAAACAATTATTATGATACCTTATTGGCATACAGAACAGATATTAATAAAAATATTGATACATTAGCTGTACACAGAATAGATATTAACACAAATTTAGGCAAAGACACAACAGGCATATTTCATATTAATAGAGCTTTGCTTGATGCAATAACAGCAAGTGATACTACTCGTTGGGGTATTGATACAGATACACAAGATTTAAGTATTGATTCAACTGGAAGGCATTTTGAAATATCATTAACGGATGGAGGTAGCGTTAAATTTGAAGATACAAATACGCAGATTGACACTACTGGAATGTTTCAAGACTTAACATGGGTGCATGATTCGATTGATGTAATATACGATTCGATTGCAGAACACAGAATAGATATAAATGCACTTGAAAGTTCATCTCATAATCCAGTTACTTTATCAGGTACTTATGATTATATTACTTTGAGTAATCAGGACATTATAAGAGGACAAGTTAATTATTCTACAGATATTAGTAACACACCAAGTATCCCAACTGTAAATAATAACACAATAACGCTTTCAGGAACAGCAGTTACTAGTTCACCACAAACATTTACATTAAATCAATCATCTGATAAAACTATTACTATAAATGATGAAAATAGTGGTGGAACAGTTACATCGGTTGGTATTACTGATGGTACTGGATTTGATATATCTACATCACCAGTAACAACAAGTGGAAACATAACTTTTGCACAGGACTTTTCAGAATTTACAGACATAACAGAAAGTACAGGAATTAAATTTGTTGTAACAGATCCTGCAGAAAAAGAAATATCAATAGGTAATGTTGACTTATCAGATTTTAACAATGATTTGAGTTTTGGTTATGGAACAGTTACAAGCGTAACTGCTGGAACAGGAATGACACAAACTGGAACATCAACTATTAACCCTACTTTAAATGTAATCGGTGGAACTGGCATCACAGCAAATGTTAATGACATAGCCATAACAAATACAGCGGTTACAGCAGGTAGTTACACAAATACAGATTTAACAGTAGATGCTCAGGGTAGGATTACAGCAGCATCAAACGGGACTGGTGGTGGTATGACATATCCAGCAGCAGGTAGTGTTGGGATAACAGAAAATGGGACAACTTGGGCTTCTCCTACTGCTGGCACTTCTATTGATACAGATGATAAATTATTATATGAAGATGGTGGCACATGGAAATATATAACACATTACAATTCTATAGTTGGTCTTACAGCAGTAACTGGGTTTCTTCATGGAAGTACTACTTTTCCTGTGGCATGGACAGATGGTGATGCTACTTCTGGTAGCAGGAAATTAACATTAACTGCACTTGAGTCTTATATGCAATCTAATCTTTCACTTGACACATCTTTATGGGAAGTAGATGGTACTTCAGTTGTAATGAAAGACCCTAAAGAATTAAATTTAGATAATAATAAATTAACATTTGTAAATGATCCAGTAAATTCACAAGATGCTGTAAATTTACAATATCTTCAAGCTCATTTAGGAGATTCAGTTTCAGCTATTAATGATTTATCAGATGGTAAGACAAGTACAAATTCTGTTTTTCTTGGTTCGTCAGCTGGTTATTCTGACAATAATGGCACATATAACTACAATACAGGTGTAGGAAAAGAAGCATTGTACTCTAATATTAGTGGAACTACTAATACTGGAGTAGGTATGCAATCATTATATTTAGCGACAGCTAGTGGTAATACGGCTGTTGGGTTTCAGTCAATGGAGGATTTGACAACAGGACTCGAAAATGTAGGAATAGGAAAAGATGCTGGATTGAGTTTTTTAACTGGTGACTACAATGTTTTTATAGGAAGTACCACAAGTGCAGGAAGTAACTCAGATGATAACACAACAGTAATTGGAGCAAAAGCAATAGGTAACGGAAGCAACACAGTTACATTAGGAGATGATGATGTAACTGATGTTTATATGGCAGAAGATGCAGGGGCAACAGTTCACGCAGCAGCATATCAATTAGGAACAGATTATAAGATAATAATATTTAATGATACAATGTGTGGAGTAAAAATAAGCACAACAGATACAGTAAGAATTGTACCAACAAGATAAACAAATAACAATGAAAAAACTATTAACATTAATCGGATTAACGCTTTTAAGCGTATTGACATAATGAAGAACTATATCAAAATATTTAGTATATTTGCATTGGGGCTTATGTGGATTAATTACCCACAGACAGCGTACTCACTTGGCGTTGCCCCTTCTTTTCAATCAAGTGAATTATCTAATACAAGTGAAATGAAAAAATGTAATAAGTGTGAGGTGTTGAAACCTTTAGATGAGTTTAGTAAAAGCAAAAGTAATAGTGATGGATTAGCTTATTCGTGCAAGGTTTGTAAGAATAAATTTAATACAGATTATTCACGTACAAAAGATGGTGTTGTAACAACTATTTATGCAACTCAAAAACACAAATCAAAACTAAGAGGACATAATCCACCTTCTTATACAAAACAAGAATTAAAAGATTGGTTATTTTCACAGCAATTATTCCATGAATTATTTAATGTATGGCGTGTAAATAATTATGATAGTTATTTAAAGCCTAGTGTTGACCGTAAAGATGATTATGATAGTTATTTATTAAGCAATATACAGTTAATGACTTGGGGTGAAAATAATACAAAAGCTAGGGAACAGCAAAAAAGAGGAGAAAGCACTCCTGGTGAAACGTGTAAGGCTGTTATTGGTACACATAAAACAAATGGTAAAATAATAGAGTTTCACTCATTAAGAGAAGCACAAAGGCAAACAGGAATAGCATATACACATATATCCGATTGCTGTTGGGGTAAATCTAAAAAAGACAATAAAGGTTATTATTCCATTCCTAAAACAGCAGGTGGTTATAAATGGAAATTTAAAAACAATTAAATAATAAAACAATGAAAAAATTATTAACAATATTTTTAGCAATTATAACACTTGTATCTTTCGGACAAGGGAGCTTTCCGACCCCAGTAGGCTACGGAAGTAGACAAGCAGCCGTATTCCAACAAAGGGTAATAGACAGTTCAGGAACGTATCTATCAAATGTCTATCCACACGACAGGGATGAATTAAAGAGTTACGGAATAGAGCCTGTATTTATGTTTAGTCCTGCTGCAATAAATGATGGCGTATTATACAGCCAATTGCCAGTTGACGGAACGGGTGATTTTGATGTAACACGTGCAGATATTGTTAGTGTAATTAATCAATATGGAGAAACAGAATTAGTTCCTGCTAATTTTCCTGCAATTGATTATTCATATGGTTATCCAGTATTGGTAGTTTCATCAGATGACACTATACAGGTAACTCTACCTGCTGGGACAATAGAATTAACATTAACCGATAAAGATGGCGTTGAAAGTGCTGGAACTATTGCAACACCCTATATTATTCCTGTTGGTGAATGGAAATCAATAATAGGACTGGGAGGATTTACATCAACTTGGAATATTGCAGACAAATCAATAACTCTACCTACTGTTTCAACTGGATTATACGATGCAGTAGTAAATTGGGGTGATGGAACTACAAGTAATATTACTACTTATAATCAAGCGGAGATAACACATGCGTACGCTACAAATGGTGTAAAGACTGTTACTATATCAGGCACTTTTAACGGCTGGAGTTTTAACAATGCAGGAGATAAACTAAAGATTACTTCAATAGTAGATTGGGGAGATTTGAGATTAAGTAATGTAGTAACTACTAGCGCACAGTTTTATGGTTGTAGTAATTTAGTATCTGTAAACGGAACACCTGATTTAACAGGTACTACTACTATGTCTTATATGTTCAATACTTGCTCATCATTAACAACTTTAGATGTTTCAGGTTTTGATACTGGATTGGTTACTAATATGAATAGTATGTTCTATAATTGTACATCACTAACAACCCTAGATGTTTCAGGTTTTGATACAGGATTAGTTACTAGTATGAGTTTTATGTTGTTTGGTTGCACATCTTTAACAACTTTAGATGTTTCATTATGGGATACAGGATTAGTTACTACTATGGGATATATGTTCGGTAATTGCTCATCTTTAACTATTTTAGATGTATTATTATGGGATACTAGATTGGTTACTAGTATGACTTCTATGTTCTATAATTGCTCTTCTTTAACAACATTAGATGTTTCAGATTGGGATACTAGATTAGTTACTGATATGGGTTTTATGTTCTATAATTGCTCATCTTTAACTACATTAGATGTTTCAGGATTTGATACAACATTGGTTACTAATATGAATCGTATGTTTAATGGTTGTTCATCTTTAACAACTTTAGGCTTAACATCAACAATAACAACAGCTTGGGATATTGAGAATGTGACGAGTTTTGGAAACTTTGCATCTAGCGTAACAATACCAACAGCAGAATACAGTAACTTACTGATTAGATTTGCTGCACAAACTGTTAATGATGAATTAGACTTTAATGGAGGATTAAGTAAATATACAGCAGCAGGAAAAACAGCAAGAGATATTCTAACTAACGCTACTAACTTGTGGACAATCACAGACGGTGGACCAGAATAATTTAAAAATAATATTATGAGTAAAACAATAGGAATAAACGATAAAGAAAGATTCTATTTAGTTAGAAATGAAACTATCATTATAACATTCGGCAAACTTGAAAGTAAGCAACAGTTAACAACAGGGCAGGATTATGTGGAGTCCTTTGATACAGAGCAGGAGTTAATTGATAGGCTAACTGAATTTACTGGTGATGTTGATTATTATGAAAATAATAGTATGGAGGAGTTAGAATATTAAAATAAAACTATGAGTACTCAAGAGAACAAATTAATATTAGCGATATGAAAAACACACTATGGACAGTATCAGGTGGAGCAATTGGCAGCTTGTCATCAGAGGGGTTTGATACACTCAATGGCACAATGCTATCAACGACATTTCCATCTTTGGAAGCAATAATGAATACTGTCATACTAGCCTTTATAGGTGCTACCATAGGGTATTTCGCTAAGTTGTTGTATGATTTTTTGATTAATAGATACTGTAAAAGATGAAAAAACTAATTCTAATATCAGTAGTTGTTTTACTGGCAGCTTGTACAGAGAATATAAAATACACAGTAAAAGCAGGAGAACATCGCTCATGTAATAAGGTTACATTCTTAAAAAATGATGCTATCAATTACAGCTTTACGACTGATAGTACATGGGTATGGCAAACTCCCTTATTGAATGGGTGGAGTAAGGTTGTTGGGATAGCTTGGAACAGTAATCATAAGAATAGCGTAAGAGTTGTTTATATGCGTTCTAATGGCATTGGAGTTCTAGGTTACTACTATTACCTAGATGGTATTTCACCACAGCAGAACCATATGTACAAAGGTGTACTAGACACTATCGTAATAGGTAATACTTATCAAGGTAGATTAGGTTGGGAGAATGGGTTTTACTTTATTACTTTAAACGGCAAGAACCATTCATTTAAAGTTGCTGAAAGAAAAGGGTTAAGGAATTTACAGCATCCGTATATCGGAGGTACTTATACAATAGATCATGATTGGAAAACAACACAAAAAATTTGGTAATGAACAAAACACTGGAAATAATATCGTTAATTATTAGACGCTGGAAATCTAAAAGTAAAAAAAGAAATAAGATTACTACAAACATTGCTTTAGGGCTAGGAATAGGACTTGGCATACTTTCATTTACTCCTTTAGGATTACCCGCATGGGGT
>Ga0207997_1000163_pt1 | contig 31883 bp, 40 predicted proteins | sample AntAceMetag02UKN_FD_184777 | JGI IMG/M metagenome (GOLD analysis project Ga0207997, IMG submission 184777) | Saline lake microbial communities from Ace Lake, Antarctica - Antarctic Ace Lake Metagenome 02UKN (SPAdes) (version 2) | ecosystem: Environmental > Aquatic > Non-marine Saline and... | reverse complement strand
AAGCTAAGCTGGTGCTCGGATCGAAAGACATTCCTAGTATGCGGCAGGCACTTGCTGAGCTGATGAAATAACGGAGCACACCCATGAGCAGACTATCTGGTATCGTCGCAAACCTACCTCGGTCGCCTGAATTAGAGGGTCCGGAACCGGAAGAGAGCACCAGCCGACTGTCTGGTGTTGTGGCAAATCTACCAGTCGCCCCTAACGAGCAGGGCTTCACTTACCAGGAACCACCGCAGTACGATCCGTCCATATCCGCCGGCGTGTCGATCCCCGATCCGTCCAGTCCGCCGATGCCGATGCAGGCTGCACCGCCGATAGCCAACCCCGCCATGCCCGGTCCGCAGTTCCCTTCAGGTACACCAGCGGACGTGCGAGATACCAGGCCCGATTTATTTAATAAAGAACGTCCAGCGTTACCAGAACGCGCCGTCCAGCAGTTTATGAACCGTTTCATTCTGGAAGACCTTGAGCGGGCGAGGCCCAGTTCAAACGTGGCCGAATCGATGGGTGTTTTAGCACAAACTGCCGAGTCGTTAGGGGAACCACAGGATTACCAGGGGGGCAGTCTATTAGGTGAACTGTGGCACGATACCAAGCAGGTGGGCAAGTTCGTCTACGGGATGAATAAGGCGTATTTTAGCCCTGAAAAAACCCAAGAACGAGAAGGTGTTCATCAGGCACTTGAAAAAGAACGCGGCAGCTATGCGATACAGGTGCCGCAACCAGAAGGATTAGGCGAAAAGGTGACCGATGTTGGTGCTGGCCTGTCGGCTTTTCTTGCCAGGCTGTACGTTGCCAAAAAAATAGTTCCCAAGGAAGTCGGAACCTTACACGACGCTCTGGCCTGGGAGGTCGAGAGTCGGGCGTCTGGCGGATTGCCCGGCGAAGGGGCCGCCATGAGCGGTACGCTTAAGACTCTGGGCAAGTTGCGAAAATTAGGCAAGATGGGGGCGGCTGGGGAGCTGGGGGCGGAATCTGCCCTGTTTGCAAGTTTAGCGGCGTCCCAGGGTGGTGAACTCGAGGATGTAATCATTGCCGCTTTATTGCCGCCGGCCCTGAGATTGTCCGGCGTCGTGCGAGCGAAAGCAAAATCCATGCTGGCCGGTAAGAGCCTGATGGAGATGGAGAAGGCAACTTCGGAGCTGTGGCGGATGCGGGAGCAGGCTCTATCTGAGCTTGGGCTGCCGAGTAACGCCACAGAATCACAAATCAAAAAGGCTTATAGAGCAAAATCGCACCAGACTCACCCGGATATTGTCGGGACCGGCAGGGAGGCTGAGTTTGCTAATGCGACAGATGCATCTAACTTTCTTCACGGCAGGACCTCGGAGTTCAAACCAAGACCCGTCCCACCGCCAGGCTCTGCCCCCGAAGTTGCGGGTAAGCCACAGCCTGGAGCACCAAAGGACGCCCCTCAGGGCAGCTCTACGGTCCCAGGACCGACGATCCCCGAGAAGACCTCTCAAACTACCTCCAAAAAAGATAAGCCCTTAGAATCGGAAATAACGCCTTTGAGCGAGCAGGGTGCGACTGAGGACGTGGATTGGAAACCGCAGTGGGAGGAAGTAGAATATGGCCGATTGCGTGAAGGTGATATTATTCGGCTCAGGACCACTAATGGCGGCGAGGTGGTGGGTGAGTTCAAGGGTAATTCTGCTGGTTCTGTAGATAGTGCGGAAGCTGCCGTAGCGGTTATTGGTAACCATCGAGTACCGTTATATAGAATTAAATCAGTTGAACGAGAAATAGCAAAAACCAAGCCAACTGCCGAGGAATCTGCGGTAGTTGAGAAGCCCCCGAAGGCGATCGCAGCTACGGCAACGGAACCGGAGGGGACCGGGGCGAACAAGACGATCGCCGAGATCGATCGCCAGGTCAAATGGGGCACCACGTCCAAAGGCACTGCCCGGCTGGCCAAGCAGCTGATAAAAACGGACCCTGATTTCGACGCCAACGACGCTCTGATGATCTCCGGTGAGGTCATGGCGGCGACCGACGAGATTATAGAAGCGGAAGGATTGACGAAATACAATGCCGACGGAACAAAAAAGAAATACGGGGTCATGGGGTTCACTTTCCCTAACCTTGAAAGCTCTGCCACCCGAACAGCCATCCAACTCTATCGCGGTCACGATGCGGACACCCTCGTCGAAGAGTGGTATCACCGGGCCTGGTATCGCCTATCACCCCAAAAGCAAGCGGTTTATCGGAAATATCATGTCGCCTCAGAAGACGGACGGAGCGTAGAAGAGCATTACGGGCAGGAGGGGCGAGACTTCCACTTCGGACGGAAGCTGCATGAGACGGCAGGCCCAATTAGAGAGCTGTTTGCCGGGGCCAGAAAGTCCCTGCGAGCTCTGATCCAGCGGATCCGGACGCTGCGTGGTGCTAAGATTCCCAAAGAAATTGAAGAAATGTACCAAGAGTCCGGGACAGGGGTCAGAAAGCCAGCCAAGGCCGCGCCAATGAAGGCGAAAGCCATCGACTCTCGGGCCGTTAAGGCTAATGTGTCCTTCCAGGTACGTGATATAGATCCCAAATCGATCACTAACGAAGAGTGGTCTAAGATATCCCGGCACCTTAAACGCCAGGGCTATGATGTCCGCGGTGCCAAGGATGTCAAGGGATTGTTCGATAAGAACCCGACGATCTTCGAGTATCAGCCCGATTGGCAAAAGGCGTACAAGGCCGCTAAGGGCGAGCCGATCGCCAAGGGGCCGGCACCCACCGGCAATATCGATCGTAAGCGGATCAAGAAGCTGGGCACCACCACCAACATCGCCGAGGCTGGTTATCTCACCACCACAGGCACATATATAGACCTCTCAGGCAAGCGAGAAGGTGGACCGCATGGCGAGCGATCCTACGACCACCGAGAGGCAGGCGGCACCAATGGTATGTTGGAATATATGAATTTGGGTAATATCCGTTTGTTACCAGAGTCCGGTGGTATCGACCTGATGCAACTGCCAAACGCCAAACAACTATCAAAACTTACCGGGTGGATCGGACAACACAACGGTGAGGTCATGCTGGACCTACAGGACGGGTTAGGTGATTATGACAAGCACAACGAGTATTACCAAGTGTCTGGCCGTCGCACCAATGTAGAATTTCAGGCAGGGACGAAACCGATCAAGGTTATTGGCATCATTAAGCGATTCTACGCGGGCGAAGAGATCAAGCCAGGTCCATCCTTCCAGATCCGCGAGGAGGGCGAGGAAGACGACAAGAAAATCTCCCGCCCAAAATACAAGGACAACCTGGAAAGCTGGGACGATTACTACGACGAGCTCAAGGAGATGACCCCGGCGAACCAGGAACTCCATAAACGTGACCGTGAGGCTCTTGAGAAGATGGGCCGCAAACCCGACCCGATGGTCCCGCCTAAAGACGAGCAGAAGAAGATCGCGAAGGAGGACGTCGCTAAGGCAGTGTTCGATTATCTGGAAGGTCGACGCAGTTACAAGAAAGACAAGTGGATCAAGGACATTAAGCAGGTTTCGGTCGCGAAGATCGAAGAGATCTGGGATAGCTGGTGGTATGATCGCGACGTGGCGGCGATGGGTATTAACGGCGCGACCGACGCCCTACAGCAGGAGTTGGCGGTGGCCGCTGGGATCAAGAAGATTAACGCCAAGACCACGCGGGAGCTCAAGCGGATCGATGCGGCGGTGCAGTTGTATATCGACCTCAAGGGCAAAGAGGCGGTCGAGATCGATAAGTTTTACGCCGATCTGACTCCTGATCAGCAGGGGCTCGTCGACGAGAGTCAGAACCTACCTCCCGCCATTAAGAAGTTCGCCGAGAAAATCATCAACCTAAACTACCAGGCGGGTCTGGAAAAGATGTCAGCCGGGATGATCCAGAACGTGGTGGACAACTACACCATGCGGCTCTGGGGCGCTGAAACCCAGAAGATCAATCCCAAGAAGAAACGACAGCACGGCAGACACCAGAAGTTCGAGCAGGAAACTGACCGCTCTGAGGAGCGGCTGTACTCGTCGATCCTGCAAGGATGGGCCGATGGTAAGGAGTTATGGGTTAAGGGCGCCACAACCGCATATCAGGCCGCTCACATCCAGGTTGAGCAGGCTCAGGCTGACAGATACATGGTTAAGGCTGCCCTGGAGCAAGGTGTTTTTAAGACCGCCAAGGATAAGGGGCAAGATTGGATCCAGCTGGTGCACCCGCACCTGGGCCAGTGGTCCCCGGTCGGCGAGCTGACCAGTATGGATGATGAACTCAGAAGCAACAATTTTATGATCCTGCCAGAAGATGCGGGCAAGCGGGACGCTCTGGAATGGCAGCCGCTGTTCGCCGAACCGAAGCTCGCCAGGAAGCTCAACAACGCACTCGGTCGCTCTACGCTTGACGGGTGGGCGTGGGATTCTCTCTCCAAATGGAACATGATCCTCAAGCATAACGTACTGTTCACTTCGCTATTCCACCATCAGGCGTTCATCCGTTCGTACGTTCTGGGCGGCAAGACCGGGATCCGTGGCCTCGTCGATCCCATCGGCACCACCGTCAAGGGCTACCGGGCAGGGCGAGCGGCGATCCAGCGATTCGACGGGGAGCTCCAGGAAATCGTAGGGGCGGGCCTGACCGTTGGACGCACTCAGGATTGGGATGAGAGCATCTGGCAGCACCAGACGACGATGATCGGTCGGTTCCTCGATAAGATACCAGTTGCCGGACCGATCAAGAAAAAGATTATGGAATTCCGTGAGGTGCAGAATAAGTTCTTGTTCCAAAAATTAGGACCGTTCCTCAAGGTTCAGGGAGCCTTATTAGAATACCGACACCTCAAGCATAAGTACCGTAAACGACTTGAGGCTGGCACGATCACTAATGAGAAGTTGGCCAAGATGGTGGCCAATCTGTATAACGACGATTTCGGGGGCCTGCATCTCCAGCGTATGGGCCGCAACCCCACTACTCAGCACATCGGCAGGTTGTTGTTACTCGCCCCGGATTGGACCGAATCTAATATTCGGTCGATGGCCAAGGCGTTCAAGCTGGGCGAAGAAGGTAAAATGTACCGGGACTTCTGGTTCCGTATCGCGTTGAAGGGCCTGACCGCCACGATGATCGCCAACTTCCTGCTGTCATTAAAGGACGATGATAATTTCATCGAACGCTACAAGAAGGCTTGGAAGACCGGATACCTGCGATGGCTCGATGTCGACGTCACCCCGATCTACCAGGCACTGGGAGGTGATGACGAGAAGCGAAAATACTTCTCCATCATGGGCCACTTTCGGGATCCCCTGAAGTTCATTCGGCATCCGCTTATCTCACTGAAGCACAAGAGCTCTATCGTCCTCAAGATGGCCATGGAGGCGATATCTGGTAGTGATTGGGCCGGTCGGCAGTATACGACGCTGGCAGAGCTCCTGGGCGTCGACGATAAGGGTGAGTATAAAACCACCCAAAAGGGCAAGTACGAGAAAGGCGACCCCAAAGGCGGTAAGCTCCAGGGACAGACTGTCAAGTGGTCCCCGACCGGGATGAAGCCGCTGTCTTACGAGCGAGTGCCCAGCTTCCTACTCAACCAGATCAGATCCACGCAGCCGATCCAGGTGCAAAACGCGATCGCGTTCCTGGCCGGTGAGATCGATGCGTTCGACATGCTCACCAAGAGTGCGGGCCTGATGACATTCAGTACCTACGAGCCCGAGCCAGAGGAAGAGGTAATAGAAGCCCCGGCGAAGAAGACATACCGAAACAACTCAAGCCAGAAAAGGAAGAGGTGACAACGTGATAGACATCTTAGCAGAGGCATCGACAGGGGTAGTGGCTTGTGCGATTGGCGGCGGTGCTGCAGGGACCGCAGTTATAGGGTGGGCGGTTAAAAGCGTACTCGACCACATCAAGAACCCCAATATTCACGTTAGCGAGAAAAACGGTTATGTGACGGACAAGAACTGCGAGTTGCGAAGTAAGAACATCGAAGATAAGGTTGATGGTTTGAAAAAGCAAGTAATCCAGCAGGGGAAAGATATTCACAAAAAACTTGACAAGCAGGACGGAAATTTCAAAGAGATCTTCCGCATCCTTCGCGAACAGGCTAAGTGAAGAAAAAGGGCCAGCCCCGCAATGGGTACCTGGCCCTCACTTAATCAAAAGTAGTATGAGTCGAACAAAAAGCCATGCCATCCTAAACGAACCCGCTATAATATCTCTCCAGGGGAATACTGAACACATCCCGCTGGGGTCCGCGGTTAAGGATAGAGTTTGACTCACTGGTCACCACCAGACAAAACTCATGCCAGACATCCCAGCCTATATGTGTGAAGAACAGCAGCATGAGCTGGTGTTTCACGCGGTCGATATAACGCACCCTGTCAAGGCGTGGGACGCTATAACAGACTACTGGGATTCGGTAGTGGGGTATCAGGTAGTAGTGGGTCATTGTTCCTCACACTCGATAAGCTGCCGCATGATGTTCTCGATGTCGTGCTGTGGTATACACAGGCACCCGTTCGGATCGTAGTACCATTGGTCGCTCTGGTTTATGTACACCGGAGTAGGCTTCCTACAGCAGATCATCGAACATATCGTGAACATCACCAGCATCACCGTCACGGTAAGCCTTACCCAATTCTTGAATCCTTTTTCGTTCACGTTTACGCTTCCTTTTCTTTTTTTGCCCCTCCGACAGCCACCAGCGGAGGAATAGAAGTCCGCCAGTGACCACCGGGGCGAGCACTATTAATAGCTCCTTCATTTTGTAAAGATCCCTTTGATGGCCTCGCCGGTCTCTTTGACCTCCTTGATGATGGTCTGCACTTCAGACGAAGTGACTTGCTTATCTTCCAGAGAGGCGCCTATCGAGGCAAACAGTTCGCCCAGTTGAACGAAGGCGGCCTGAATCTTACTCGCCTTCGCCCACACCACGCCGATACCCAAAACACCGGCAGTCACCGGACCCAGTACAACGAGTAGCTGGGTCCAATCGAATTCCGCTAACATTAGCATAACTCACCGTCCTTTCCGCCCGTCAGGGCTATTTGTTCGCTTCAAAAAACCCGGTTACTCTCAGCCGGAGAAGATAATGAATAGCTCCCGGCATGGAGTTCTCGGCGGTCGATTCCGTCAAAGGGAACAGTTTGACTTTTCCGGCACTGCCCTTTTCATTGACGTGCCAACCATGCGTCTAAGCGACTTCAGCGGCTACGTGCCGCCACGGGAGCTATTCACTTTTAATAAACCCGGTTACGGTTCAACCGGAGAAGCAGGTTTGTGCCAGCTTTCCTCTGGGCGAGCCATATCTCGCATTCACCGCTCACGCAGCTTGTGGTACTTCGTTGGCTTTCGCCTAATGCTCCCGGCAGGACTCGAACCCGCACGGCCTTGTTCAGCTTGCTAATTTGGCCAGGACTTTATATCGTCAACGGCAAACACGTTGATGATCACCTTCCTGCGTCTACATTCCGCCACGGGAGCTGCCCACTTCATTTACACGGTCCCTTCTTACCGCCAGTCTTGCTGCCGGTCCCTTTCCCTTTCGCCTGACCTTTACCTTTACCTTTTCCATCACGTGGACCTTGTGATCCGCTTCGTGGTCCTGTTCCGTCCTTCTTAGGCATGATTTGATCTCCTTCTGGAAGAGGGGTATCTTTGTGATATCCCAGTGTTTTTGCTACCGCCAGATAATCGGTATGGCGGGGAAATGGGCATTTTTTATCATGTTGGAACTGTTCAACAGCCCGGATAAACTCATATTGATCATCAGTATAATACCCATTAACGTGGGCTCGCTCCTCTTCAGATATTGCCATCCCGTGTTCTCCGCACGAAGGGGCTTAACTCGTTGATCTCGACCACGATCCTTGGGGTGTCTGAGTATCGTTTACGTATGTTTGCGTCTGTGATTGTCTTATCGTCTTGCCAAAATATGCCATTCAGGGCGTCGCCGACGAACTTGAGCACGTTGTCCGCGTCGGGCGTATTTTTATGTCGATCAGGGGCGTCGACACGCAACACATCAGACCGTTTGCCGGTGTGGTAGTGTTTCTTGGGCCTGGCAAAATACAATGTCACCTTCAGCTCCATCTCTCCGGTTAGCGGCTTATCTGGCTTGTGGGCTATGGCCTGGGCCAGGAAGTCTTTCTTCGATCCTTCCGAGGGGTCATACCTGTGGCCGTTGCTTCCGGTTCGGTGCCTCTGGAGCGACTGGGGTTTGCCGTAGACTACGAACTTGATGCTTTCCATTACGCTCCTTCTTTTTTCTGGGAGAATAGTGAGGCAGGGCTTGGGGTGTGTTCAGGCTCGCCGGTGGGGGTGGTTAGAATCTCCGTGAACAATCGCTCCAGTGGTATCGAGGGCGAGCAATCTGAGTCTTGGTACAGGTTCCATACCCCATGGACGAGGGCCAGCAGTATCTCCTGGGTCCGCTTATCCATATTGCTCATCGCGGGCGGCTGCGACTTTGGGGCACGCGGGGTGTATTTACGCCGGGGGAATTTTATGCCCAGCATCTTGGCACAATGGTCTATGTTGCTATCTGTCACTTTGAGATTGGCGCAGAGGAAGAAATTCCTGGCGATACTATCTCGGTCCCATTCGCCGTCACGGATTTGTTTCCGGTTCGCCTTCATGAATTGATGTAGTTTCTGTTTCTGCTCGAAGGTCAAGTAGCTCCGTTTCGTCTGCGTCATGATCTATTCCTTTCGGTTCGTCGTTATCATCACTGTCAACTTCCTCTTCTTCTTCCCCTTCCTTTTTTTCGAGTGGCACCATCTCGCAGTCATTGTCGGTCATATCGTGCCTGTCTTTCCAGCAGTTCAAGAAGTACGAATATTCTCCGAGCTCCTCCGGGACCGAGCTCAACACGCCCAGGCTCCGCATTATGAGGACCTTAACCTTTGCTAACATTTCCTTCGCGCGTCGATGTCCAAACTTCTGCAACTCCTTATCTACCTTGCGAAGCCCGATCCGTATTTGCCGATAGTCCTCGTCCGTGAGTTCTTTTTTCACTTTGGTCATATCACTTGTCACCCTTCAAGATAAAATAAAACATGTAACCGCCAGTGCTATACATAATATCGACAAAGCACCATACACTCCTGCACAGACATAGGGTTCTCGTTTTGTACTATGCATTACAGCCTCTCTTACGCACAAGCCACACATTGCACTGCAAACTATGGACGCCAGCATAAAAAAAATTATCAAACTCACAACCGTCACCTGCCACCTCCTTCTACCGTCTCATCCACCAGCCGCCAGCCGCCTTGGCCCGCGCCGCCTTCTTTTTCGCTACCGCCGCCGTTTTCTTTTTCTTCCTGACTGTCTTGCCGATTTTTTTCGTCACACATGTTCACCTTCCGGGTTTTTTATCACACATGGATAGCTTTGTAATCCAACGCATCTACTTCTAGAGTTATGATTTTCTTGCCCATATCTTTCAGCCTTTTTTATTTATCACTCCGGGCTCTGCCTTATTCTCAAATCCTCTGGAAAGGTGTCGAGCATTGCGAATTCTGCCCCGTCAGCCTGACCGGTATACGTCTGACATTGCGGGCATTGGGGCGTCATGGTTCCGGTTTTGCATCTGGCACAATCTCCGCTGTCATCCTCCTCGCTGCCTTTGCAATCAACACATATTCGGCGGGCCATCTCCCCGAGGTATTCGCATTTTGTACAATAATATTCGTCACCGACATCGGCATCTACAAGTAACCCTCTATATTTCATATCAAATTTCGCCATCACTTACTCCAAATCTGCATCAGGAGGAACGTCTTCGGTGAACTCTTCGGGCTCTCCGATCTCTAGCGTAGGAACATGGTTGATGCTCATGTCATGCACGTATATACTTATCGTTTTATACACTGAGTCTTTTCTGTCAGTAACCTTGATCGACAAATCGAAGTGCCCGCTAATCTCTGACGGTATCCTGGCGATCGCACTGCACTCAACGCAGGATAGAGGCGGTGTGCATGGATCAACCGACCATGTTTCGTTAAACTCCTCTAAGGTCCACCATTCAGGGCCGTCGATCTTAGTAAAGAGCAGCGTCTCTCCAGGATCGTCGTCGCCGGCCATGATTGGGAATCGATAGTTGCGACCGGCTACCAGCCAGTAATCCTCGTCAACGCCGAGGTCTGCCTTTGCAATTAACGCTACGATTGATATTATAAAACACCCGCACACAATCATCTTAACTTTCGTCATGTCTATCTCCGTATATCCTTGAGAACAATTCAACGTAATGCCCGTACTCTTCTATTTGATCCTTTGTATAATTGTTTTTCTCGCCACAACTAACCCTGTTTTCCTGCCACCATTTTATAGTGTTTGCGACGCACCCTATCTTGATATATCCAGGTTGGCAAGCTGTCAGACTGTGAACGCTTCCTATGATATGCAACGGAGATTTGCCCCATTTGCCGCCGTACACCCACGCATTGCCGTACACACACGCATTGCCAGACACACACGCATCGCCGTACACCCTCGCATCGCCGTACACCCTCGCATTGCCGTACACACACGCATCGCCGTACACCCACGCATCGCCGTACACCCACGCATTGCCGTACACACACGCATTGCCAGACACACACGCATTGCCAGACACCCTCGCATCGCCGTACACCCACGCATTGCCGTACACCCTCGCATCGCCGTACACCCACGCATCGCCGTACACACACGCATCGCCGTACACACACGCATTGCCGTACACACACGCATTGCCGTACACACACGCATTGCCAGACACACACGCATTGCCAGACACACACGCTGATGCTTCTACCGTTGCAGTGTTCTCAACCCACCCGTCACCATTCTCGTGCCGGTGCCATTTGCTCTTTTTTGCGTCAGGCATTGTTTTTTTTAGCTCATCCCACGTCATGTCTGTCTCCTGTTCTGGTTCCTTTAAGGGTTTTATCTCTCGCATCACTTGTCACCGCCTTCCGGGTTTTTATCGCAAGCGAAGAACATAAAATCCATCCACCCGCGACATATCTCTGCAACAACCGCACCGTTTGACGTGTCGATGTCTGGCATCACCACGTTACCGTGGACGTCCTTGAATTTTACGTTGCGAATCAATATTGCTTCGTATATCGATTTATAGTCTAACTCATCCACTTCCAGCGTGATAATCTTCTTGGTCATCACTTATCACCTTTCAGTATGCTGTCTCTGAGCTTTTTGACCTCATAAACAAGAAGCGGGTTATAGAATTGCGGAGAATCTGCCACTAAACGAGCAAGATCGAACCTCTCTTTCTTCAGCTTCGCGTTCTCGGCTTCGAGGTCTTTGATTCGTTGGTGCAACAATGGTAGATCATTTTCAGGACTATTCATCTTCTCAATGCTCTCCCGTAATCCAGGGTCTATTTGTCCGTTTGGGTAATTAGCAGCAAATGGGTTTACCATTTTATGCACCACCTTTCAGGGCTTGCTTAACTTTCCCACTTTTTGCGACAACTATTACAATAACTATGGTCGATAGGATTGCCGCAACTACAGCCACTACCGAGTTCTTTTAGCTCTTTCTTCAGCTTCGGCTCTGGCTCAGGCTTCTCCTGCTCTGGCGGCGGTGATTGCTCGTCAGGACTACTCCCACACTTACCACAAATACTTAACCGTCCACCGATCATTTGAAAGTCGTGCCTCTCAGTTGAACGCAAGCACTCTGCCTGATTGATTAGTGATCTCATAAACGAGTCAAGTCGAGTGCCTCCCGGTATAGTGTCCACTGATTTCAGATGCGTATTAGCATATAACAGCTTGAAACATTCACTCCGCTCCTTCTTTAAGTTATCATACTCCTGCTGCTTATCTTTGAACTCCTGCTCGGCGTTGTAGAGGTCGGCGAGGTGTTCGGCGTTTTCTAAAGTCATCAATTGGGCCATAACCACATTGCCAAAGCGAAGATCGAAAGATCCGCATTCGTTAAGGCCTACTGTCATCTTTTTCATCGGTTTCATCCTTTAGTAAATGCGTTTTTCTTCACTCATAAAATACGCCCTGGGGTTTCTTTTTGGTCGGCAGTCTTTAGCCAACTCCAGTAACTGTACGATCCGCCTTGCCCTTCAACACATACGCTTCAATCTTATCTTGTGACAAGTCCCCAAAGTTTTGTACGCCGACCTTTCTAATTGCATCGTGGCATCCTTGGCATAACCACACCTTTTTGTGTTCACGATTCATTTGGAATTTACAACCCGGTTTTCTATCAACCACACAAAGTTTGACGTTGTCCGCGTTCTGTGTTTCACCAAACTCCTCTTCCCAACAACTTTGGCCTACCCACGTCTTAAAGTGCTTCCATTCAGGGACGAACGCTTTTGCCTCTTTAGTCACCCGTCGTCGCTCAATTTGTTTTTTAATCGCTGGCTCCAACAACAGCAGAATCTCACGCCAGTTCTTATGCTTCTTGCGGAAGTCACCCCATTCAACGTCAAGACCCCGTTTGGTCCCCGGATATAATTTTCGGACAGATTCAAAAACTTGTTTTTGGTCTTTATCCTTATCCTTCTCTTTATCCTTCTCTTTATCCTTCTCTTTATCCTTCTCTTTATCCTTCTCTTTATCCTTAGCCCCTTGCAAGGGGCTTGCAAGGACCTCAATTGTGTGAAGTAAATTATAATTCTGTAAGGAATTTATAACGGATTGGTGTACCCTGTTAGTAGGATTTAACGTGCCATACTGGAACTCGATAAACGGCCTTATGAACCATTTTTCATGGCTGGAAAACTCAATAACTCGCCACTCTCCAGAGTTAAAAAGTTGTAATGCCACCGCAATTTTTACTGGCATATCCTTCCCTATTCTTAGCTCCGCAACTTCCATATCAACTATCCAAACCCCAGCGTGATTACAGTCTAGACAGATATAATCCCAGAGTAGCTTGTACGCTCCTGGCAAGCCTCGATAAAAAGGTTTTTTAAACTTATCAGTGTCTGCAAATCTCTTTGCCATGTAATTATCCTTTACTCCGCAGCTTCGGCGGCTTCTTCGTCGGATTCCTCTTCTTCGTCACTGAGACTGTCGAGGTTGTCGGCACAATACTGGCAGAGGTCATCGGTGGCGAAGAAGTGATCGTCATCCTCAGTGCAGTCGCATTCGCGGCAGCGTTTAGGTGTCGCATCACCAAATAAGGTCGGCTCTGGCTTGACAGGGCCGGTGTCGATCAGGTCGCACAATTGGTTAGTGTAGGACTCGAAGGTATCTTTGGCCACCTTGGCGTCTTTCTTGGTGTGTGCCATTCCCATTGCACTTGACGACACAGCTTCACGCAACGCGGCTACACGTTGCTCATATTTTATAACGTGGGGCATCTGCTCGGCCTCCTCATCAACTTCCTCCACTTCCTCGCCATCTTCGGGGGCCTCGTCCTCAACAGGGGCCTCGGGGGCTGGAGCTACTTGGGCTGCTTGGGCCATAGCCAGGAACCCAGCCTCCAGGACGTCGATTATCTTATGTTTTCGCCGGGCTCCCATTAGAGATATGTTGTTCTCCAACGCCAGACTCATTAACTCCGCAACTGTCATCTCTTCGTACTTCATCCTGCTCATCATCAGACTCCTGCTATTGTATGGTTATCACTTTAGTAAATAACTGTTCTTCAAATTCTCGGCGGGTGGCTTCTCGGTCGATGTTACTGGCACTCATGTGCAACAGGTGTATCTCTCTGCAACCCGATAGGTCGAATGAGTATTTGAGGTAGCGTAGACACACCCGTTTGCACATGTGTGAGGTCAGCAGCCGCATAGCCAGGTGCGGGTTCACCTCACCAGAATGCACCCGCTCGCGTAGTATCTTCTCGTCATAGTTGCACTCGATCGCTATGATGTTCTGGGGTGGAAATGGATCCTTGCGAAGGTGCAGGTAGCTGGTGTCGGTGGCGAAGAACAAACTGTCACCCGACGATGTGTCTACCACCCGGTAGCCCAACGGGTCAACGGCATCATGCACCATGCTCATCGCTCGGACTATAAAAGTGTCGGTCAGCGTTATCAAATCGCCAGCCTTAACGGTATGCACCATCTTGAACTGCTCTTGCGACTCCTGTATCTTCCACTTTTTTGTCTCGGCCAGGGTCGGCCTGATACCCACTTCGGCAGCTGTGGCGCTGCTGCATACTACGTGTATGCCGGCATCTATGACGTCCTTAACTGACTTGCTGTGGTCCTTGTGTTCGTGACTCAGCAGGCAGCTGTGGATGCCAGCCAACTTAAAGTCGAGGGCCTTCTGTATCTTGTCCCACGCGTCACCGCACTCAATCAGCAGCCGCCGCCCGTTCGCCGCCGTCACAAGATACAGGTTCGCTTTTGAGGAGCTCTTGAGCTGTTTGAAATTCACGGGCTTTCTCCGATAGGGTTGCGAGTTCGTCACAGAAATATATCACTTTGCAGATAGGATTGTGATACCACGCGTTGCGTAATGATTTACCGTACCGATCCTCTTTGCTGCCTTGGGATTTCCCTTGCAGCGGGTACTCACCCTTACCCTCAAATTCATGCAGCCCGTAGAGGCCCATGTGGTAGCGGATCATTAGCTCCTCGATGGGTTCGAGTTCGATATACTGCGAGATTCGCTCAATCGACAGTAACGCATGCCCTTTGGGCTGTGCCCGATTCCACTTGTAGGGCTTGGCGTCCCCCAGGTAGGCTCCGATCTTGCAGACATCGTGCAGCAGGGCCGCGACAATAAGATTCTCAGGCTTGATGGGTAAGGGCTTTTGGCCAAAAGACATCACTTCACCAAGCCGTAAGGTGGCAACTCTTGCGACCAACTGACAATACACGTCGTATGAGTGTTGTGCCAGGCCACCTTCATAGCAGCCGTGGTACTTGGTGGAGGCTGGTGAGGTGTAAAACCCCTCCCACTTCAAGTACGTCCGCAACTCACACATACCAGGCCGGACAACGTTTTGAAGCAGGCTATCAATTACCTCCTGCGTAGTACAATCTGGTAAAGTACAATTTCGATCTTCGTTCATCACTAACTCCTTCTGTTAGGTTCGCAATTTCGCAACATCAATTCTTAGTCTTGGTAGAAGTCAGGATCCCTGGACCCCTGTGTGGCCGCTGGCGGTGTCTTCTCGGGTGCGTCAGACCCAGTGGCCATAGCGGCGTCGATGTCCTGCATGACGTCAGCCTGGACCTCTGCAAAGCCGGTCAGCGGAAAGGCGTTCTCGATGCTTACATCCCCGTCCTTGATGGATGTACCCAGGCCGATCAGCGTTGCCACGTCAGTTTTTGTGACCTCCTCGATCGATTTGCGGCCAATCACCCCAAGAATACGTTCCTCAGTCACACCGAATTGGAGTAGCCGCTTCATGACGTCAGCCCGCATCGTACCCAAGGACTTGGCTTTGCCGACGGCGGTTAGTTTTACTTGCTCAAAGACGGGCCTGATGTACGCACCCGGCACCACGCGGAATATGGCATTTCGCAGAGCGATCGAGCAGGCGGCGTTGGCCGTCACCGCGATCATGTCATCGTTGTAGCGTTCGCCAGGCTGCATAACGACCGTGCTTTTGCACTTAGGACAGGTGTTGTCGTAGGGCATTTTTTTATGCCGGGTGGTGCATTTTTCGCAGATAAAAGTGTCGGCCTTGGTGATCCGCCGGCGGACCTTGACACGGACAGCGATGTTGTTCTCGAGGTCGCGGACCTGGCCCATGGCGTAGATAAATCGGTCATCCTCAGAGAGCACGTCAGCCTCGGCGCAACAGTTGCCATAACAGGCCAGAGCGATCTCCGCCAGTCGGATAGAGGGGCCATCGACCGCCTTACCACCACGCGGCATGGCGTAGTAGCAGCCTTCTGCCGTCTCCTGATCGAGGTTGGCCATCGACATCAATTTGTCCTTAAAAATGGCGATGTTTCGCGGGTAGAGTTTGGCCGTGGCGATCTGAGACTCGATCTCCGCAACCTCCATCGATCGCGGGGCTGATACTACAATTGCTTGGTTGTCCATCACGTTAAACTCCTTGGGTAAAAAGATCGGTTTGTAGGTTTTTATCAAGTAACACGACGTCTATTTTTTTGGATGAGGCCACCTCGAGCTGTATAACCTGACACTTGGCCTCGATAGGTAGCGTCAGGGATTCGGCATGGTCGACAAAGAGGGGCACCTTGACATCATAGTGATCCGAGAGCACGTTGACTATGTCGATCCCGGTATATATCTCCTCGCCGCTGGAGAAATCAGGATAGTTAACCCCGTGGAACGTGGCTAAGCAGGTATCCTCGACTGAGCCATTAAACATCTCATTGTGCAATACCCACCGGACATGCTTGAACCTGCCATTGACCGCCTCTTCGAGTAGGTTGCCCTCTTCGGCAGTATACTCAGAGATATCATTAAGTCGGCTGTTACAGTATGCGATCTTTTGAGCTAGATCGACCCTGCGTTCTGTGAGCTCAACCAGTCGGCCTTTGTCCTGCTTCTCCCGGTCGGCGGCTGCCAGCTTCTTGTCGAGGTATGCCAACTCATTAGTCAGTTCGGTGCGTTGAGACTCACACACCTGCATCTGCTCGGTGAGGTTGGGGCCAGCCTCTTGCTCGGCTTTTTTTATCTCTTCGCAAATCGTCAACCAGATGACATCTTTCTCTGGCGGCGGGGTGGTGTGGGTATCGATTATATCTTGGAGCTTGGCTATTGCCTTCTGAGCCTCCGGAGTCACTTTAACCAGGTCCTCCTCGGCATGAGTGAGTTCGTCGCCCAGTGCGACCAGCTGCTGTTGTATGTTCTGGATCTTTTCCTGTTCGTTCTGCACGTTCTTTTTGGCAACGGCACCACGGCTGCCGATCTGAGCCAGGAGCTGCTTGTGCGAATCGTTGGTTTTCTTAATATCCTCGATCGGAATCTGCTGGCCGCAGGTGGGGCATACATTAGCAGCTGTCTTAGTCTCATCCTTAAGGCGCTTGTGCTCGTCCCTAATCCTTACCAACGACTCCTGGGCTGTGATTCTTATCGCCTTGTGGCCATCCAAGAGGGTCGTCTTAAGCCCTGTCTGATTCTTGAGGATAGTAATTTCTGCGGCCTGCGTGGCCAGACCATCATGGTACTTCTGCTGCTCTTCTCGCAGTCCTTGGACCGCCTCATTGACTTGAGATTTCAGGTCGATCTCTCGTTGGGCCTTACGGGCCTTCAGGTCTGTCGCGTTATCTATGGCCTGGCGACGATCCGCCTCTTTAGTGGCAGCGACTGCCCGCTGTTCTGTGAGCATATCAAGGCGTTTTAAGACCTCAACCCGCCGCTTTCCGAAGTCTGCACTGCCGTCCACAGACTCCACCTGCTCCGCCTGAATCCCACCTTTTTGTATCTCGTCCATGCGAGGTCCGATCTCGTCTCGCTCCGTCGTCAGCAGCTTCTTCTCGTCTGTGAGCACCTTCTTGTAATCCGCCAGAGGGCGACCCTTGGCCGCACCGATGAGCTCACCAAATCCCTTGGGAGTGCCGATATCACCGGCGATATCGAGCAGGATCTTGCGTCGTTCCTGCCAGCTGAGCTTTTGGTTGAAGTATGACAGATCCGTCAACGCCCGGAATGTGTCTTCTTTGATGATCTTTTCGATGGCCTTGGCGTATACCCCGATCTTTTTGGGCACCTCGTCGATCCAGGTCGCTGTCTCAAAGCCGGTTATCTGCCCTTTGACACTCTTCTCTTTGCACTCCTTGCGGAATACGTGTTCCATGCCGTCGATACTCAACACCGCCTCTACAGAGGTCACCACGCCGCTGATAGGCTGGCGATTCTCGTCTTGTGGGTGACGGCCGAACTCCTTACGGCCCAGTGAATCCTTGCCAAAAAGCAACCACAAGAACGCGTCATAAACGCTGGTCTTGCCTGATCCGTTCGCGGCCCTGATGACCGCGTTAGAGATGCTTTGCTCGTCGAGTGACATCTGGACCAGGTTCAACTTAAGAGTCTTTATCCCCTTGAAGTTGTCAATGTTCAAACTAACCAGTCTGATCTCCATCATGAATCTCTCCTGTTTTAGAGGGTGTAGTAATTTCTCTGACAATCCCCATCAATACCGAACGGTCCAACAGAAAGGAGGGGCCGCCGCTGCGCGGTGCGACGACCCTTCGTGATGGACTTCTGTTTGAGGTGCTCGCGGTACAACTGCCGCATTTGTTTGGCTCGCTTCAAGGTACACTTCTTCAGGTGGCCTTTCGGTCCACCCTGCCAGAGGCGTCCCATCATGGCCAGCTTGTCCTCTGTGCTCATGCCGCGAAAAAACATGGAACGGGGGCACCACCATCTCATGTAGATACGGTACATCTCAATTGACTTTTCGACGTCCCAACGGTCCTTTAACGTGTAACGGGTCTTTACTTTGCGTAAGCCGTTGATACGGTTACACTCTCGCACCATGATCGGGGTGATCTGGAGGATTCCCACGTCATCATGTTTGCCGACTGCGTTGGGGTCGCCGCCAGATTCCAACTGGATCAGGAACGGCAAACAAAGAACTAAAATAGACTCCATCACAAAATCTCCTTAAGTTTTGTCTTTTGAAGGTAGTTCAAACACCACGACATCCCCACTTAAACCTATATCCACATAGCCATCTCTCACTAAGTCATTCAACGCGAGCTTCGCTTCTTTTTCGTCCATTGCAATTTGGTGAGCCGCCCATCGTTGCTCTTGAACATCATCCAACAAAAAATCTATCGGGCAGGGGCTGTGGGCTTTAATCAATCCCAAAAATGAATCCTTGATAGATTCCATCACAAATCTCCTGTTTTAGGGTTGAGGGGTTACTTTACCGTCAAGACGATACCCGGCGAGAATTTCAAACGATCGAGCTGAAGCCTCTTCATGGTCAAGGCCCCCGGCCATAAAACGCTGCATGACCTTTGAGTGCTTCTTCAGCCGTGCCTTAATAGTCCTGTGTTCTGTTGCGTAGTCGCGTTTCTTTGATCCGAGTACCATCACGAATCTCCTTAAAAAAGTAGGGGCACCTGCGTCATAGTCGTGGGCTCCGCAGCCCGTCTGTAACACCGGCACCCCTGGAGGTTAGTTCACGCGACTCTTTTTAGCAACATCCTTTATTGGTTGTTTTTTGCTGTTCTCTCTAAGTCATTGCTAATAAAAGACTAAAGACTACAATAAAATGTAAGAGTTTATGAGTCCTATACGCTCAAGTGGTTAAATATAACATTTGCGTTAGCCACATTGACCAGCCTTCACCATCGCCAGAATGCGTGCTTTGACTGCTTCATAAGGACTTGGCCAAGTTGGGCCCATAAGTCACCGCCGCATTTTCCAGGATATACCCCCCATAGTGCAATCCGTGAAAAAGTGGCCAGCATTGGTGCCACGGTCGGGGCTCACTAGGCACCAGAGATTGCATCCCCCCTGCCAGTGTCAAGTAGGTGCTATCAAGTTCAGGCTCGGCTTATGCAATAAAAAAACAATTTTCGTCGCGCTAAAATTTTTAAGAGTGTTTTCGTTTTCGTTACGTTTTCGTTACGGATACGGCCCGGGTTCGTTTCGTTTCTTATAAATCTTCTTTCGTTTCGTTTTCGCCAGAAGGCTCAGGCTGTTTTCTCACTCTCAACTGCCAATATCCTCTTACATTTTTCCAACGACCTAGTTTTATACTCGCTGTCATCACCACCAGCAGAGATCGCTCACAGGGAGTATTCTGATAGCCTATAGCTCCAGAAGGTAGATGGTAAGCTTTAAGGCGCTGTTATCAGTGAACATGGTGATAATCTAGGCAATTTTACACGCTAACCACCTTTGCCCGTTGAACCTATATAAAGTCTTTTGCTTTTGATCATGTTTATTGGTGAACATGGTTACTATCTCTGTTTACCTGCCGCCATGCTCATCGGTGAACATAGCGCCATGTTTGCTGGTAGCAGTTGTTTCTTTCTTGCCTCGTTTCCACAAATCGTTTCCCGGTTGGAATCCCACGTTGTATTGACAGGCTCTTGGGCGCTTGACTTCTTTGAATTCTGGGGTTCCCCATGCTTTCCAACGATCACTTATTCCATAAACGGTCGTTATTTTGTGCAATCCCATTCCGGTATCTACTACATCGATAAATCCATATTCCACTAGTAGGTCCAAGGCACGGTTGAACCTACCTGCTAAGAATCCAAGGGACTCCGCTTCTTTGTAGGTGAACTGCAATTCCCGGTGGTTGATAGGCTCTTTCTTTTTTCTCATTTCCGGCTTTCCCGACACGCCTCCATAAACCAGTTTCAATCGGAAATACAAAAGTATTTGAATCGCTGAACCCCCGTTTCTCTGTCGTGCCAAGTCTGAAAAAGCCTTCGATTGAATCAGTCTCCCATCGAGATATGTACCCTTAGAATATTTCTGTCCAATCATATTTGCACCCTCGGCGAAGCGACTTTCCCGCTATAAGGTCGATACTGATAGAGTGGGCAGGTATGGGAGGTACAATTTTTCACCTCTTCGCGCTGCCAACATACACATTCCGAGCAGAACGCATTGACCGCCGCCCGTAGGCTTTTGCCTGTCATCGCCTTGCGGTAGGTTTTTCGATAAGCAGAGGGCATTTGGGCCAATTTTTGCTCGACCTGGGGCGATATGGCCTGTGATACCTTTTGGCGTGACTTATGCGATTCTGTGCCGAGAAAACGCCCGTCAGAGGCGTTTTTAGAGACTGTAGCTGCTGGACGTGTAGTTACCTGCTCTTCCCCTTGCACTTTGGGATTATTTTCAACCTTCGTATCGGGACCGTGATCAGCCACCCGTTCCAAGTCGATTATCCCGTGGGACTCGGTGCCGCCGTTGGTGCTGATGGTGGTTAGCTTGAGTTTGGTTGTTTTGGTCATACTTCCACCCCCTCCGCGGCCAGATTACGCTCAACATAGGCGTCCAGGTCGCTAATCTTAAAGCGAAGTCGCCCCCCCAGTGTCAGACATCGTAGCTGTTTTGTCCGCCTCAGATACCGCACAGCACTTAATCCGCACCCCAAATACGCCGCCGCCCCCGTCAAATCCACAAGCCCCGATGGGCTCACCTTCAAATCTGCCTGATTCATCCGTGAATCCTTTCTATAAATCAATTTGTGGGCGCACAATTTGCCCATGTGAGTAGCTCTACGGCGATCCCTCAGGACGCCGGGCAAAGGCGTGGCCGAAGAACTGGCCAAGGCCCAGCGGTTACGACTTGATAATGCCGCCAAGGGCATAAAAACCGACCTAGACAGCCTCAAAGACATGTATCTTGAAACGATCAAACGCAACACCAGCAGCCCTAAGCATTACTCGAACGTAAAATGCAGGCTCGGGAAGTATTTGTCCGCCGCCAAGATCGTTGATATATCCCAAATCACCACCACCTCAGTTCAGCAGTTCTGCAATATCCTCAAGGTCAAAGACCGAACAGTCAGGGGTTATAAAATAACTATCAGCGGCTTTTGTACGTTCCTGGTTAATCATAGCCACTTACCATCCAACCCCTGCCAGCAGGTAAGGCTCCCAAAGATACTCGACCCGCCGCCTCGATTCCTGACCAACAAGGAATATGATCAAGTCTTATCAGTTGCCGCCAAGATGGGCAAATTGGCATATCTGGGTGTGTTCATCATCCTCAAGGCTGGCTTACGCTCAGACGAAGCCAGGCGGCTCAGGTGGGACGATGTGATGTTTCCCGATAACTTACTCGTGATTCGCAAGGAACGCGGTAAGAGGGGCCGTGCGGTCCCCCTGCACCCAGAATTAGCCGCACTACTCAAGCAATATGCCCAGCCGTCCGGGTACGTGTTCCCCGGCCATCGCGGCGGTGCGATCGGAGGAAAGCAGTGGCGGGCACTATTCCAGCCCCTAAAGCAAGTCAAAGCGTTTAAGCGGATGGGAAACCTGCTCCACGGTCTAAGATCAACATTCGCAAGTCGTTACGTACAGGCCGGTGGCGATATCTACCAGCTCTCAGCATATCTGGGGCATCGATCTGTCGACACCACCCGGCGGAGCTACGCCTATTTGCAGCAAAGGCACTCTGACGATATCCTGGGGCGGATTTAAAAGTGCGTAAATTAAATAAGCCCCTTCCAAGCCCCTTGCAAGGGGCTAAGGATAAAGAGAAGGATAAAGAGAAGGATAAAGAGAAGGATAATATTAAGACGCGTGCGAGGATCTCGTTTTAAAAATCCCTCTTCTCGTTTCGTTTCTCGTTTAAGAGCCCACCCCAATACTGTCCCCCCCACCAAAAAGTTACACAAATAGATTGTGTATTTGTGCGGTAAACAATCTCGTGACCCCCAATTCTCAAGTTGTGGGAAATAATAATTACCGACTTTGGGGAAATCACTATTTTTGGTATATGGTTTGCGTCATCTGCGGGAATGTCGTATACTGCCCTCATGGCTGTTAAAGCAAGATCAAAACCAAAGGCGAAGGTCGCAAAGAAGAAAGCGAGGCCAAAAAATGGTCAGCCGGTAAAATATCTAAAGCCTGGTCGGCCCACCAAGTACAACCAATGGGTAGCCGGTCGAGTCGAGTATTACATGGCTACCGGCTACACCGAGGACGGCTCAGTGGTGCCGACCATCGAGGGATTATGTCACTTATTGAGAGTCTGTGAAAAAACACTATGGAATTGGTCCAAGCGGTATCCAGCGTTCGAGCGGGTACTCGGCAGGCTCAAGCGGCTCCAGAAGCAGATGCTGATCAGCAAAGGGCTCGATGGCAAGTATAACTCCACCATCGCCAAGCTGCTGCTGAGTTGCAACCACGATATGAACGAGAAACAAGAGTACGAGGTTGGCGGTAACGTAACTGTTGAGATCGTAAACTATGCTGGAAACAAGGGTAAAACTCCCACATAATTTCGAGCCACGCTCATACCAGGTCCCGTTCCTACGGGCTATGGACGAGGGCTGTAAGCGATCTATTGCGGTATGGCACCGTCGGGCGGGGAAAGACAAGACATTCCTAAACTACCAGGTAGCAAGGGCTTATCAACGGCGGGGATATTATCCGTATTTCTTCCCGACGACCAAGATGGGCCGTAGGATCCTGTGGGAGGGCATGGACCGCACCGGCTTCCGCTTCCGCGACCACTTCCCACGCGAGATCGTCAAGCGAATCAACGAGTCTGAGATGCTTATCGAGCTCACTAACGGCTCGATATGGCAGATCATCGGCACGGATCACATAGACAACGTCGGCATCAACCCCATCGGCTGTGTCTTCTGTGAGTTCAGCTTACAGAACCCCAGAGCATGGGATTTAGTTCGCCCAATCCTGGCGGAAAATGATGGCTGGGCGGCGTTTAACTTCACTCCCCGCGGTAAGAACCACGCCTATGACCTCGTCAAGATGGGTCAGGCGAACGACAAATGGTTCAGCGAGATCCTCACCGTCGACAGCACCCACGCTGTCAGCCTGGATGCCATCCAGGACGAGCGAGAATCGGGTATGAGCGAGGATATGGTGCAGCAAGAATTCTACTGCTCATTCCTGCTGGGCGCTGAGGGCTCATATTACGGCAAGTTCATGGCCAAGGCTCTCACTGATGGGCGGCTCACCACCGTCCCCTATGACCCGGCGGCCTTGGTGGTGACAGCCTGGGACCTGGGCGTCGGCGACGACACAACCATCTGGTTCGCTCAGGTGATCGGCACAGAGATCCACTTGATTGACTTCTACTCCACTTCAGGTGAGGGGCTGGCACATTATGTCAAGGTGCTCGAAGACATGCGGCAGGAACGAGGCTGGACATATCTGTGTCACATCGCACCCCATGACATCGAGGTCAGGGAGCTGGCCACCGGCATATCCCGCCGTGAGTTCGCCCAGCAATTAGGCCTGGAGTTTGAGGTATTGCCACGACTGCCGCTGCAAGACGGCATCGAGGCTGCTCGCACCTGCTTGCCTCTAAGCTGGTTCGACGAGCAGAGATGTGCCCAAGGCATCAAGTGCCTCGAAAACTACCGCAAACGATTCGACGAGAAAAACAACGTGTACTCAGTAATCCCACTGCACGACTGGTCGAGCCACGCCGCCGATGCCTTCCGCTACCTGGCGTTGGGTATCAGGTCCGGACTGGGCGTCCCCGGTGGTGATGGTGGTGGTTATGATGACTGGTCACAATTCTATCAACAGGCGAGTTAATTCATGGATGACCAAAAAGCCTTAGATCTAAGCCTTGAATACAGCAACGTGGTTCAGAGCTCTGACCGATGGAGTGACTTCATCGAACGCAGCAAGCGGGGATCAGATTACTACGTTGGCCTACAGACCTACGCCGCCGAGGTGAGAGCCCGGCTGGAGCGAGAGGGCAAATCCTGCCTCGTCTTCAACGAGATACTACCTGTGATCAACTACCTGACCAGTGTGGAGAGAGACAACCGCAAGGACGCTAAAGTTGTCGAACGCCGCGGTGGCTACGCCTGCGTGGCGGAGCTACTCACTGAGATGTTTAAGCACATGATGGACTCATGTGGCGGCGACTACGTCAAGAGCGACGTCTTCCTAAACGGTGTCAAGTCGTGCATGGGCTGGTTCTCCCTTGAGGTCGACTATGACTCCGATCCGGTGACCGGCCAGATAATCCTGCGATCGAGGCCCACGCTGGCAGTACGATCGGATCCGGCCTGTATGAGTTACGATCTAAACGATCCCAAGAATGGGGCTCAGTTCATAATTGACAGCGACTTCGAGCTAAAATCCAAACTCAAAGCACAGTATCCCAAGAAAGCAGACGATATCGACTCGGCAGTTAATGACTATGTCGGGGGCCAGGGTAGAGGATTAGTGAAGAGGCTGGTTGACTATGTTGTCGGCAACACTGTCGACGACATCGAAGACTCCGAGGTGTTGTTCGATACGGACTTGATGGCCAAATGGCGGTGTAGGGTGCAGACCACCTGGATGAAGGAATACGTATCCCGGACGCTGGTGTGCGATAAACGCAACTGGGAAGTTCGCTGGCTCAATCCCAAGAAGAAGAGCGAATGGGCTCAACTCCAACAGCTTAAGCTCGTTGCTAATCAGTACCCACAGGCTTTTGAGATCAAAGAGAAGACGCCCATGCCGCTGATGCACAAGGTGGTGCGTATCGGGCAGCTGCTCCTCGATAACGTCGAGGACCCCTACAACGGCATGAGCATGTTCCCTCTGATCCCGTACTCCCCGTTCGGCGAAGCCCAATACGATATGGGGGTGGTCGATAACCTCATAGGACCACAGGACGAGCTCAATAAGCGTATGACCAATGCGGTGCATATCCTCAACCAGACCGCCAACGGCGGCATGGTGATTGGTAAGGAAACCAGCGCCGGGTACCTCCGGGTGCTGAGAGACTTCGGGTCATCGCCCAATATGGTGGTTGAACTGGATAAGTGCGGCGGGCATTGGGAGAAGATCGAACCGAACCAGCTGTCCCAGGGGCACATGCAGCTGCAAGCCACCGACAAGAACTACATCGAAGAGATCAGCAGCGTCTCCGGATCTTCGCGCGGCTACGATCCCAGCCGGCAAGAGTCGGGCCGTCTCTATCGTGAGAAGGTCAAGCAGTCGATGGCGACCAATCAGATAATCTATGACCGCTTTGATCACACCTGCCGCATCATGTCATACACAGCGATCGGTATGATCCGACACACTCAAACCTACACCGAGCAAGAGATTGGCTACATGGTGACCGACAAGGACCTGGTCGCCGGTGACCTGTTAGAAAAGGCCCGCAAAGCGATTGTCGAACAGCAGCCGCCGCCCCCGAGCCCCCTGGAGAATCCCATGTTCATTCAGCTGGCTCCTGAGAACCAGCAATTTATCTATAAGAAATACGAGAAGCTGCTGGAGGAGTATACCGCCCAGGCAGAGGCCATGGCGATCAAGCAGGGCAAAGAGGAGCTTTTCGAGCAGCTCAAGGCCTACCGCACCGGCAAATACTCTGTCACCGTAATCCAGAGCCCCAACGCCCCGACGACGCAGATCAGTAACTTCTACGAGCTAGAAGCACTCAAGGACCTGGTGCCACCGGAGATACTTGGTAAGTACATGATCCTGGCCACCGGGCTACCAAAAGAACAGAAGGACGAGATGGTCGAAAAACTCGAAGCTATAACCCAGGCAGCGTCGCGGGCGCAGCCAGCTTAATGTGAAGGATTTATTGCATGGCAAAGAATACCACAAAACCAAAGACCTACACGCGGTTCTCTCAACCACCGAAGGCGACCCCGACCAAAGCGGAGGTTCCGGTAACCCCGGTGACTCCGCGGACACCAGTTGTGGCAAGTCCTCCTCCCCAGGAAGCCAAGCCGATGGTGAACAGCAAGCCGGCCCCTCCGCCCCGCGCCAAGCCGATGACGATCGTCGATCACCTGCGTAAGGCAGACGAGCTGCTCGCACCGATCATGGAGCTCCACGCCGGCAACAGGAGCCTCGACCACGGTTATATGATGTTCCATAAGAATGTCATCGCTCTGATCGATCAGGGGTTGCGTCAGCTGAAGCTGGACGACTAACGTAATGGATGTTGAAGCTATGAGCAAACGGATGCGAGAACAGGATCAGGCAGAGATTGAGCCTGATCATACCGATGAGTTTTTAGATACCGTCGGTGGTCATTTGGCCGGTGTTGCTCCGAAGTTCGGCAAGATAACCTTCAACTTTGCTGACGGTTATCAAGGCTTTAAGTACGAAAGGGACCACAGGCGTCCTAAATAACAACTGAATATTGTAGGGTTAATCGAACAAACGAAGCCCTGCTTTCTTGGTTTAATCCAGGAGAGCAGGGCTTTTTTTATTGTCCGTCACAGCAGGTAGCTGTGTGCCCGTTACCGCAGCGGTACATGCGGGATGATCCCCCAGGGCAGGAGTAAATGCCTTGTGCGGCAGTTTGGGCCGTCATCCAGACAGGAGTGTGTTTTATGGAAGTCGAAGAATTTGTAAACGAAGAGAGTCCCGAAGAGGAAACCCCCGAGACGCCCGAGGTGCCAGAGACACCCGAAACGCCTGAGGCGACTGCGGTACCGGAAGTACCTGCGGTACCGGAAGTACCTGAAACGCCCGTAACGCCTGACCCTGACGCTGTGTCGACCCCTCCAGTTACAGAGGAACCACCGACGATGGTCCCGCTAAGTGCCCTGCAAGAGGAACGCATCAAACGCCAGGAGCTTCAACTGAAACTCTCGGAGATGGAGACACCGGGTACGCCGGTCGCGGAGCCACCGAGTTCCGAGCAGGCACCGGCATCACTGGACCCCCAGGATCCTGATCCGTCTGCGGCGATCGATGACGAGTCATACGACGCCATGTTCCCCTCTGAGCAGCGACGGATACAGCGTGAACATGAGGCGTGGCTTGAGCGTGAGAATGGCCGTAAGGCCAGTTTCACCAGAGAGAACCACAACCTCCAGCTCGAGCAGCAGGCACGTCAGCGTTTCAGTACCGAAACCATGGGCGAAGGGTTCGACTATGACAGTATCTGTAAGACTGGCCGCTCCTGGCTCACTCCCCAGGACGCCAAGGATATTCTGTCTAGCGCCGACCCCACCAAGGAAATGTATGACCGTTGTGTCCAGCGGTGCCCGTACATCTCGGCGGCTAAGAAGAACAATCCTCCTTCTGGCGACTCTCAAACAAACAATAATGCCCCTGTTACCCCTGTTACCCCGGTGACCCCTGCCCCTCCAGCAGGCCCAGGTGATGCCCCAACATTATCGGAATTATTCCCCGACGACGACCAGACGGGCACTCTGGCAGCCAGCTTCGTAAGCGGGCCTTCCGAGGAGGACGACGGGTAAGAAGTGGCGTAGGAAGGAACTATCACGATGGGACGACAAGCAAGAACATCTTCAAGTGCTTTAACACCAATGAAATGGTTGACGAGATTCATCAAGTATTCGTTGGAAGAGAATTTCTTTGGCCGTTCGGGTCTGATCGGAGAGGGCAATGACGCACTTATCCGGATATACAAAGATCTGACCGTTACCAAGGGCAACAAAGTCAGGATCCCGATGACCGGACCCCTGACCGGTGTGGGCGGCGGTGACAACTTCAGTTCTGAAGACATCATGGAAGCGTACGACGCCTTCTACATGGACGTCGAAATCCATGAGCGTGGCCATACGACCGGACTCTCTGGTCCGATGACCAAGCAACACATGATCGAGGACTGGCCGCGTCAGGCGACCGAGAAGCTGGCCTCCTGGGCCGGCGTTAATGACGAGAAAGAGATCATCAAGGCCCTCTCGGGTCTTTACAATCTCTCCACCTCTGTCGAATCGGTCAACGAACACGCGCCCACTACGCGTCGAATCGCCTACGGTGGCGAGACGAAAGCCGGAGTGATCGAGGCCAATGCGTGTTTAGCTGACGGGACCACACTGGGACCGTATGCCGCCGGGACCAAAGCGACGACGGACGCACTGCTGAGTGCAGAGACTGAAACAGACAACCTGATGGGTCCGAACTTCCTCGAGAAGTGTGTAATCCACTTCATGAACTCCGAACCCCGTCCCCGGTTACTCACAATCGATGGCCGTAAGTGCCTGCTGTTTATAATGACCCCCTGGCAGGGGGCCGATATGAGGCAGAACACCATCTACATCAACCGTAACCAGTACGCCCAGGTCCGCGGCAACAAGAATCCGTTGCTGTCTGACTCGATGGGTTTCTGGAACTGCGGTGAGGTAAGCGTCCTACTGAAGGAATACGGTCGTATGGAGTCGAGAACCGGAGCGGGCGGCACTACGCCAACTGAAGGCTTCACCTTGAACACTGCCAACTCTGCGACCTCCGACGCGGTAGCTAGTGGCGTCAATGTCGGTAGAGCCCTTCTAATGGGTGCCGGTGCTGGAACTATCGCTTATGGAGCTACGAAAAACGGTCAGATGATCGATCGCTTCAACGGCGACCTGGACTCCGGGACGAACCGCAAACCGTTCTACGGGATCGACATGATCAAGGGCATCTCCAAGACCACCTTCGACAATGAGTCCGATACGGCCCAGCAGGACATGGCTGTGATGTGCATAGACACCATCGAGCAACATTAACCCGTAACCCCGATAAGCGGCTTGAGACATTGGTACGCGGCTTGAGACATTAACAATTACTTTTGAGAAAAATAGAAAGGGACAATGATGACTATTAAGAATACGTCATTGCAGAAGTTCCACTTCGGGGTTGTGGACGAAAACAATAACCCCATCGAAAGCGGTCTGCGGGTAAGCGTCTTCATCGCTGGCAGTACTGCTGCCACGGTGTACGCTGACGCCTACGAGACGGCGATGACTAATCCGGTCACCGAAACTGTTTACGACGCCGCCGCCGGTGGGATCAGTTTCTGGTACGGAGCTCCGACCTGCGACGTGGTGATCAATGACGCCCTTGGCCGTTTGGTCAAGGTCGAAAGCCTGACCCCCAGCCAGAACAAGATCGTCTTCGATTCCCGTCAGGCAGTGGGTGGTGTCTTAAACAACATCACCGGCACGGACTTGGCTGATGACGAGGGTGTATTCGTGGCTTACGCCGAATCCGTTACCATCGCTGGCGATCTGCTAAGAGCCGGTGATGTCATACACATCTTCGGCCAGGTTATTGCCGACGACATCCATGCGGCATCGGCTGAGTTGGCGATCCAGGTCCTGTTCGGAGCCGAGGTCATCCTCCAGACCGGCGATGTGACCTTTACCGCCAATGAAGATGCGATCACCTTTGACTGTATGGTCAAGGTCTTGGTTGCCGGTACGTCTGGAACCATCATGTTCTGGGGTGATGCCAAGAAGCAGCTTAGTGGTGTGGTATCGGCTGCACCTTGTGCCTCGCCTACCGGCATCTGCGGGCTGGCAGGTAATACCGAGGATATGTCCGGTGATGTAGCGATCTCGGTCAAGGGTGACTACGAGAATGCCCACGCCGACCAGGAATCTCAGGCGTTTATCCACGTACAGGTTCTAAAGGGCGTCGTTGTTTAACTAAAACCATTACCCATCCCGTTGGCCAGGAGTGGCTTTAACCGCTCCTGGCTGGCGTGGATCTTACTGAGGAGTTTAACTGTGGCGCATTCGGATAAAGTGTTATTGGTCGGTAGCGGGCTGACGGCCAAGCTAGCCACCGATTGGGACTTGACAGGCTGGACAGTCTGCGTGATCCATAACGCTTGGAAGATAGTCCCTGAACGATGGGACATTCTTCTCCATGCCTTGGATTTTCCGGAAGAACGCAAGCCTATCAATTACGACGAAAGTAAACAGAAATTAGTGACCACTTACGAGTGGGTCATGGAGAACTTTAAGGACGAGACGCATGCTGGCTTCTGGCGTAAACATACCGGCTACGGCAAAACCATGTTCTTCTCGTCGTTCTGGTGGATACTGGAGACGCTCAAGCCGAAGGTGGTGGGGTTTGTCGGCTGCGATATGTACTATCCAGAAGTGGGCGACAATACCATCTATGGTACCGGCAGCCCTGACCCCCTGAAATATCCCCGCAAGAGTCTGCTGCATTGGCTGGGGTTTATCGATGGTTTTTGTGTTCGGGACAACATCACCCTGATGAACTTCTCCCCCTATGGAAGCCCCACCTTGCTGCCTTTTTCGCACGGGTTATTCCCCAGTGAAACTCCGATCGAGCGTGGCAGAGAGCATCGATGCGAATCGGAATACTGGCCAGGGGGTAAAGCATGACTTTGATAATGACAAAGAAAGGTAAAATCGATTACAGGGCGACGTATGACCACACCCACGCCCGGCATGTATCTTACAAGGCCCGCAACTGGGGCCTTAACTATCGAGAGCACTGGCAACCTACCGGCGTCCTGCGTCCAGATGACACTGTACTAGAGGTCGGATGCGGTAACGGTAAACTCTGTCGACGGCTGGCTAATGAGGGGCATGACGTCACCGGCCTCGATGTGGCGATAGGCGACTACGATCGCACCAGCTACACCTTCCACCAGTGTGACATTACTCGGGCGTTATGGCCCACAGAACCAAAAGTCTATGACGTGGCCATGGCGTTTGACGTCTTCGAGCATATTCATAGCGACGATATCATGTTGACTTTATCGAACTTCGTGCGATATGGACGTCGGCATGTAATATCTCTGGCCCACTGTAAGAGTGTCGGCAAACTGCACGTCACGATCGAAGATATCGATTGGTGGATTGAGAGGCTCGAAGTGTTTGCGACCGGGTGGAAGGTTGTGCATACCCGGATTGTCGAAAGTAACGGCAATAGCCCCAGTGGCACAATCAGCGTTCTAGTAAGGAATGAGGTAACAAAATGAAAAAGTATTTATTGATCTTAGTCTTAGTGGCAATGTCGTTATCAGCATATTTCGCGTTCGGTCAGGTATGGCTCTCACGTCCTGCCGGCAGCGGTCAGGAACTGTATACCGCGGCCAAGGGCTGGAAGAGTATGCGGACTGCGGCGGCAGAGACTGCGGCGGCTGGCTATGTCTGGACGTCGGCGGATATGAATTTCTACGCACTGGTCGCGAACTCGTCGACCGTCCCATCGACCGTCAATACCTATATCGGTGCCACTAACGGTCTAATCGACGTTTGGAGTGAGTTGGGCTGGGGCATTAACGGCGTCACGATCTCCTTTTTTACTGAGTCTGACGCTGCTGACGATACCTTCGCATTTGAACTGTACGCCTTCGCTGACGACAGTAGGTACGGACCTGCTCTGCCTGTGTACTTAACCACGTCAACGAACTGTGCGGTCGGGACAGGCCAGTGTGACTATCACCCGACGACAGGCACGGCCCAGGCGAGCGGTTTATGGGTGGATACTATATCCGGAACTGACTGTTGGCCCTCTGGCGTGACGATAAGCGACAGTGGCAATAATCGGATCTGCACCATGTCGTTCGATATGCGAGGGTGCAGGTATTTACTATTGAGGACGTTTAATTCTGCTACCGCCACCGGCACCGAGGCGGCCAAAATCG
>Ga0207997_1000162_pt1 | contig 32114 bp, 37 predicted proteins | sample AntAceMetag02UKN_FD_184777 | JGI IMG/M metagenome (GOLD analysis project Ga0207997, IMG submission 184777) | Saline lake microbial communities from Ace Lake, Antarctica - Antarctic Ace Lake Metagenome 02UKN (SPAdes) (version 2) | ecosystem: Environmental > Aquatic > Non-marine Saline and... | reverse complement strand
ATATATTAATTAAAGGTTGGGCTATCAAAATGTTCGTAAATTAAAAACAAATAAAAATATGCCACGATTTGATGGAACAGGTCCTTCAGGATTCGGTCCTGGTACTGGTTGGGGAATGGGCCCATGCGGTGCTGGAATGGGATCGGGAAGAGGTCGCGGTTTTGGCCGTGGATTCGGTAGATTTTCAGGCTATAATTCACCATACTCACCATATTCACGTATTACAAAAAAAGAAGAAACTGAGATGTTGAATGATGAAGTCGGAGCTTTAAAAGAAGAGTTGAAAGCAATGCAGGAACGATTAGATGAATTGAAGGATCAAAAATAAAAATAAAGAGACTATAAATCCGGCCCTTTTTAAAGGAAGGGCTGGGTTAGTCTCTTTATTTCATTTTAATAATTTAACTATGACAAGACCAAGACTTTGTCGAAGGATTAGATTTAATACAAATACAACTTACTTTAAACCTCAGGGTGTACCGATGAGGTTTTTAGAAATAGTAGAATTAACTACTGAAGAAATGGAATCTTTAAGATTAAAAAATGTGAAAGGATTGGATCAAGAACAAGCAGCTAAAGAAATGAATACATCGCAAAGTACGTTTCAAAGGATTTTATCTTCAGCATATAAGAAAATATCAGATGCTTTAGTAAATGGTAAAACTATAAAAATAATTTGTGGATAATATGGGGATAATCTTTTAGGCCTTAACTGAAAATTTGTACTTTTTGCTTTATCTAAGCTAAAAAATCTTCTATTTAAAATAGAGGATTTTTAATTTTTTCTTCTTGACTTAATGTATAGATAGGGAGTAAAATGGAAGAAAGTGGATAGATGTGGATAAGTGTGGGGATAAATAAGTTTTTTGTGGAAAACATTTAAATTTTATTTAATATGTTCATTGGAGAATATTATTACACAATAGATCCAAAAGGGAGAATAGCGATACCTTCTAAATTAAGGAAGGCTCTTTCTAAAGGTGGAGTTATTACAAAAGGATTAGATAATTGTCTTTTTATATTTTCTTCAAAAGATTGGCAACCGATGGCAGAGAAAATTAAAGGTTTGCCTTTAAGTCAATCTAACTCTCGGGCTTTTTCTAGATTAATGCTTGCTGGAGCAATGGATGTAAAATTGGATAGCCAAGGGAGAATTCTTGTTCCTGATTATTTAAGGAAATATGTAGGATTAAAAAAGAAAATTGTTTTAGCAGGTGTTTATGATCGTTTAGAAATTTGGGATGAGAAAGAATGGGAAAAATATAAAAAGAGGACAGAAAAAGAATCAGGTGATATTGCTGAAAAATTAGGAGATTTAGGAATATAAAAGCATTATGCATACCCCAGTACTTTTAAAAGAAGTAATTGATTATTTAAACCCACAAATAGATAAAAACTTTATTGACGCCACAGCAGGCGAAGGAGGGCACGGACTGGCTATCCTCAAGAAGAATGGTCCAAATGGTAGATTGTTAGGTATTGAAATAGATTCTGGCGTGTACAAGAGTTTAAAAGAGAAGATGGTAAAAATGGTTAAAAGAGTTGTTTTAGTTAATGATTCTTATATCAATTTACAAAAGATTGTTGAGGAAAATGATTTTAAACCAGTTCACGGAATTTTATTTGATTTAGGGATGTGTTCATGGCACTTAGATGCCTCAGGAAAAGGATTTTCTTATTTAAAAGACGAACCATTAGACATGCGGTTTGATTCTAAGAATAATTTAACAGCTGCAGAGATTATAAATAGTTGGGAAATAAAAAAGATTGAGAATATCCTAAAAGAGTTTGGAGAGGAAAAATATGCACGTCGTATCTCGTTAGCAATTAAAGAAGCACGAAAGAAAGAAAGAATTATTGGAACTCAGCAGTTAGTTGATGTTTTAAAAGAAACTCTTCCTAAAAATTATGATAATAAAAGAACACATTTTGCCACACGGACATTTCAAGCTTTACGGATTGCTGTGAATGATGAATTGCAAACAATAGAAAGGGGGATTGAGCAGGCTATTAAAACATTAGAGCCAAACGGAAGGATTGTAGTGATTTCATTTCATTCTTTGGAAGATAGAATTGTAAAAAATATTTTTAGAGAAAAAGCTAAAATTGGAGAATTAAATATTCTTACTAAAAAACCAATTACTCCTTGTTTAGAAGAAATTAAAAATAATTCACGTTCTCATTCTGCTAAATTACGTGCTGCTAAAAAAATATAAATTATTAATAATTACTAATCTTATTTATGACAACTATCTATAATTACAATAAGAATAATAAAAAATCTTCGATAGTTTTTAGCTCTGGTAAAAAATACAATTCTCGTAAGAGAGAAAATTTACGACATATTATAAATGAGACAGGAGAGTACTTAGGACATATTAAATTATTCATCCTTCTTTTGATTCCATTCTTAATGATAGGGGGTTGTTGGTTAATTCTTTTTGGAAAAAATATCTCACTTAATTATAGGATTTATAATTTGAAACATGAGATAAGTCAAACCAAAGAGAATCTTAATCTTTTAACAGAAAAGTCTACTTTTATGACTTCTTCTCAAGAAATAGAAAAATGGGCTCAAGATAATGATTTTGTAGAAGTGGAACACATTTCTTACTTAAATCTGATAAATGATAATTTAGCCCAAAGATAGATTCTTTATGAGAAGAAAAAACAAAAGATTTTTTAAAAAAACTGGTAGGAATAGTCATTCTTCTCAGAAAAGGATTTCATTTATTCATTTTTTATTTATTGCTTTTTTTTTAACCTTAGGTTGTCAACTTTACAATATTCAGATAAAAAACAATTCAAAATTTGTAAATCAAGCAGAAGCTCTTCATGATACAACCACAGTATTAACCCCTGAGAGGGGTTTAATTTATTTCCAAGATAAAAACAAAGAATATATTCCAGTTGCTATCAATAAAAAATATTATTCGCTTTTTGCAATTCCAAAAGAAATAGAAAACCCAGAAGAAACAAGTAAATTGTTGTCTGAAATAATCCCTTTGCCTTATGAAGAGATTTTTTTACATTTAAATAAAGGTGATGATCCGTATGAACCTCTTCTTAAAAAAATTGAAGACGATGATTTGCTTGATCAAATTAAAAATGCACAAATAACTGGTATTCATCTTAAGGAAGAGAGTTTTCGTTATTATCCATTAGATTCTGCTGCTGCTCAGGTAATTGGATTTGTTGGGGAAGCGGATGATGGATTAATAAAAGGGCGTTATGGATTGGAATCTTACTACGACGCTATTCTTTCTGGGCGGAAAGGTATTTTCACAGGAATCAAAGATGCATTGGGACGTTTAGTACGTTCTAATTTTTCTGAAGAGGAAAAAATTGTTGAAGGGCTTTCGATTGAAACTACTATAGATAAAAATATTCAATTTGCTACTGATAAAGCTTTAAAAAAATTAGTAGAACATAGACAAGCTAGCCAGGGCACAATTATTGTAATGGAAGTAAAAACTGGGAGAATTTTATCATTGGCTAATTTACCAACATTCAATCTTAATGATTTTTCTGAAATAAAAGACTATTCAATTTTTAGAAACTTTGCTACAGAAGAAAGATATGAGCCTGGTTCAGTGATGAAGCCCTTTACTATGGCTGCAGGCCTTGATACTGGTAAAGTTACCCCAGATACAACATATATTGATAAAGGATATTATGAGGTTGGTGGTTTTCGTATAACTAATTATAAAAACCAGGTCCATGGAAAAACTACAATGCGTAATGTTTTAGAGTATTCTATAAACACAGGAGCAATTTTTGTTGCCGAACAGGTTGGTAATGAAACATTAAGAAAATATTTTAAAAAGTTTGGTTTTGCAAAAAAAACAGGAATAGACTTACCTTTAGAGATTGTCGGTGATTTATCTAATTTAGAATATCCAAAATCAAGCCCGACTCATCTTGCAACTGCTTCTTATGGAGATGGAGTATCTGTTACTCCTATAGGATTAATTAGAGCTTATGCAATTGTTGCAAATAAGGGACGTTTAGTAACTCCGTATTTAGTGGAAAGCACAAGAGATAGAGCTGGTAATCGTACTTCTTTGGTATCGACTGAATCTTCATCAAATCCTGAGCAAATAATCAGTCAGAAAACTACAGAGACTTTAACTTCAATGTTGGTAGGAGTAATTGAAAATGGTTATGGTGGTAATGCTAAAATTAAAGGCTATAGTTTAGCCGGCAAGACAGGTACTTCTTTTGTTTCTCTAAAAAGCGAAAAAGGATATTCAGATGATGTGGTTCATTCATTTGTGGGATTCTTTCCAGCTTCGGATCCTAAATATATTATTCTAGTAAAAATGGATAGACCGCAATGGGGGAAAGATGCTGCCAGTAATACAGTTACATTAGCATTTAATGATGTTGAGCAGTTTTTAATAAATTATTATAATATTCCACCAGACGAAATTTAAATTATGAAAAGAAAATTTATACAAAATATACTTAAATATCTGACAAAACTTATTCTGTGGCGTTATAAACCTCTTATTATTGGAGTAACCGGAAGTGTTGGAAAAACTTCTACAAAAGAAGCAATTTATACAGTTTTAAAGAATAAATTTAAAGTTGAAAGAAATGTTTTTAATTTAAATACTGAGATAGGAATGCCTCTGACTATAATTAAAGGTAAAGACGCAAAACGGAATATTTTTCTCTGGTTTTACAATTTTTTTCATGCTCTTTGGCTATTTATTTTTAAAACAAAAAAATATCCTGAAATATTAGTTCTTGAAATGTCTGAAGACGCGCCAGGAATGATAAAATATTTAGCTAATTTAGCAAGACCTAAAATTGGTGTAATTACTACTATTGGAGATCCTCCTGTTCATTTAGAATATTACAAAAATATAAATCAATTAATTGAAGAAATAAGTTATTTGCCTCAGAATTTAACTTTAAACGATACAATGATTTTAAATGCTGATAATGCATTAGTTTTAGGTTTTAAAGATAAAACAGTTGCGAAGGTTTTTTCTTATGGGTTTTCTGAATATTCTGATATTAAGGTAACAGATTATAAATTAATTAACGTAGATGATTTAAAAAATATAGGAATGATTTTTCGTTTAGAAGCTAGCGGTAGCTTTGTGCCAGTAAAAATTGAAGGTGTTTTTGGTAAAGCGCAAATTTATGCTCTAGCTGCTGCTGCTGCCGTAGGTTTATCTTTAGACATGAATTTAGTTGAAATCAGTGAAGCAATGTTGGATTATAAAGTAGTAAAAGGACGAACAAGATTTATTCCTGGAATAAAAAATACTTGGATATTAGATGATTCTTATAATGCTTGCCCAGACTCAGTTCGTGCTGCTCTTGATATATTAAAAGAAATTCCTGCAAATAGAAAGATTGTTGTTTTAGGAGATATGAAAGAATTAGGCGTAAATTCAAAACAAGCTCATATGGAAATAGGAAGAAATATAGCAGATATAGCTGAAGTATTTATTGCTGTAGGCGAAGAAATGATTTTTGCTAAAGAAATAATTGATAATGAATATTCTGGTGTTGAGACTTTTTGGTTTGAAGATAGTAAGCAAGCTAAAAAATTTGTAAAAGAGATGATAAAAAAAGGCGATATAGTCTTAATTAAAGGTTCTCTCGCAATGGAAATGGAGAAAATTACAGAATATATAAAAGCATAGAATTATTGTTTTTCATCAATATTTTATGTTATAGTATTCCCGCATATGCCCTCATCGTCTAGTGGCCTAGGACGCCAGATTCTCATTCTGGTAACACCGGTTCGACTCCGGTTGAGGGCACATATGAAAAATATAAAGCAAAAAGCTTGGATATTATTAGGAGTAAGTTTTGTTGTATCTATTTTTTTAAATTGGTTGGTATTTAGAAAAGCAGGAACCAACTTCCCAGTGATTTTTCGTTCCAATGATTTTGGAATTAATTTTTTAGGTAACAGAAATCTACTTTTGCAAATTCCAGTTTTAGGAATGGTTTTTGTGGGAATAAATTATTCGCTTTTGCGATTATTTGAAAAAAGCAATAAAAACTTGAGTAAATTGCTTTTTTTTGCTAATATAGGAGTTGCTGTTTTAATACTTTTAATCAGTGCGCAAATTTACTTTTTAAATAGATAATTATATGTTGGCAGTTATTGAAACAGGAGGAAAACAATATTTGATTTCTCCTAAACAAAAAATAAAAATAGAGAAGATAAAAGACGTAAAAGAAGGGGATGAAATAGTCTTTGATAAAGTTCTTCTTGTAGTTGACGAAAAGGGCGGTATAAAAATCGGCCAGCCTTATATTTCTGGGACAAAAATTATTGCGAAATGTGAAGAGTCAGGAAGATCTAAAAAGATTATAGTCTTCCGTTATCGTAATAAAACCCGTTATAAAAAGAAAAAAGGGCATAGGCAGCCCTTTATGAAAGTATTGATAGAAGAAGTTAAATAAATTATTTTCTTCCCTCTAAGGCGTTTGTAAGCGTTTCTGCGTCTGCAAATTCTACTTCTCCTCCCTGTGGAAGACCACGAGCTAATTTTGTTACTTTAATTGTGTCGTCTAAGTCCTTAATGGATCTTTCTATAGAATAGGTAGTCAAATTGCCTTCTGATGAAGGGCTGAGAGCTAAAATTACTTCTTTTACTGGATATTTAGAAGATTGAGATTTTTTAATACGTAATAAAAGTTGAGGGATAGTTATCCTCAATTTTTTATTTTCGTCTATTCCTGACAACAATCTTCCTAAAACATGATAAACGCCATGGTATTTATTTGTTTTTTCTATAGACAAAAGATCGGTTTCTTTTTCCACAACACATATAATAGATTTATCTCTTTGTGGGTCTTCACAAATTTTGCATAATTTTTTATCTAAAGATTCTTTTTCTTTATCAGATTCTGTTATAAAAAAACAATTTGGACATATTTGTGTTTTAGAAAACAAGTCAATAAAAGCGTGACAAAAATTATTTTGGGATTCTTTTTCTTGATGTAATAACCAAAAAGCCAAACGAGTAGTTTGACGTGGTCCCATACCAGGAAGTTTTGAGAATATTTTTATAAAATCTTTGATTGGTTTTGGTAAATCCATTTTTTTTATTCTCCGCCTAATTCAGGGAATTTTTCTTCCTTTTCAAGGTTGCGGAAACTTGCTAATTGTCCATTAAAGAATAAGTTTGCATGACCCAAAGGACCGTTACGATGTTTTGCAATTATAATTTCAGCAATATTTTTATTTTCAACGTCTTCTTTATATCGATCTTCCCGATAAACAAAAAGAACCACATCAGCGTCTTGTTCTAAGCTTCCCGTTTCTCTTAAATCAGAAAGTTTAGGACGGCATCCAGGCCTTGATTCAACAGCACGGTTGAGCTGTGAAAGAGCTAATACTGGAATATTTAATTCTCTTGATAACGCTTTTAATGAACGTGAAATTTCGGAAAATTGTTGAACAGAACTTTCGCGATAAAGGGCAGGACTAATTAATTGAAGATAATCTACAACTATTAGCCCTAAATTTGTTTCGGCTTGTAATCTACGCGCCATTGTTCGTATTTGCATTATAGTAGGCGAAGCAGCGTCATCAATAAATATTGGAGCTTCAGATAAACGGGATAAAGCGTCTTGGATAAGAGTGAAATCATTAATCTCTTCATCAGTAGAAAGACGACCTGTTCTTATCTTCCATAAACCAACTGTAGATTCAGCTGCTATTAGTCTGTCAACTACTTGATCTCTTGACATTTCTAAACTGAATATTCCCACAGGAACTTTTTCTTTTAGAGCCACATGACGGGCGATATCTAAGGCGAGAGAGGTTTTTCCTAGAGAAGGTCGTCCACCCAAAATTACTAAATCAGATTTTTGTAAACCACCAAGATAACTATCCAAATCGTTAAATCCTGTAGAAACTCCTCGTAATTTATCACCGCCTTTATGTAATTGATCTATTCTCTCAAATGCCTTAACTAGTTCTCCTTTTAATGCTACAAATTCATGAGCAATAGATTTTTCAGAGATAGAGAAAATAATTTGTTCCGCTTGGTCTAAGACTTCATTTATGTTTTTTGATTCTTGCCATCCTAATTCAGCAATTTTATAGGAAGCAGCAATTAAGTCACGTAATACCTTTTTTTCATGCACTATACTTGCATAGTGAATCACATGAGCGCTAGTAGGAGTCTTATTAACTAAAGAAGTTAAATAACTTGCTCCTCCTATCTCACTTAATTGTTTGTTTTCTTTCAAGCGACTAGACAATGAAAGGACATCAATCGGAGCATTTTGATGATATAGCTCTAGGATAGTTTTATAAATTAAACGATGGTGTGGCTCATAGAAATCTTCAGTAAACAAAGTATCAGCAATTTTAATAATTGCATCTTTATCTATTATAAGAGATCCTAATGTTGATTCTTCTGCTTCTATATTCTGAGGTGGCAGTTTTCCTTTAGCAATTTTGTTTTGTTCAATCATATATTAGATTTTAAAATTTAGATTTTATAATTGTACCTTTTTTTGTGTCTTCTAGCAAAAATCCTGATTTTTCTATAATTTTTCTTATTTCATCAGCTTTTGCCCATTCTTTCATTTTTCTTAGTTGTTCTCTCTTTTTTGCTAATTCTTCTATCTTTTTTGGTGGAATAATTAATTTAATTTTATCTAATCCCAATCCTAGTACTTTATCAAAGTTTAAGGCTAATTGATAAATTTCTTTTGAAGAAATTTCATTTGCTTTATTCAGATTATTTTTAGTTTGGTAATAATTTTTTATTAATTTCCAAAAAGCAGCTAATGCCCTTGGAGTATTAAGGTCATCATTAATTGATTTTTCAAATTCTTTATTTATTTCATTTAATGAAAAAGCAGATGTTTTTTTTGGTTGGATTTCTTTTCTATCAATAAGGCAATCTAAAACAAAGTTATAAATATTATGTAAACTTTCTTGAGCATTTTCCAATGCTTCCAGAGAAAATTCTAAAGATGCTTTGTAGTGGCTATTTAATACTAAATAACGGAATGCTAAAGGAGAAAAACCTAATTTTTCGATATCTTTAATTAAAATTACATTTCCTTTAGATTTTCCCATTCGTGAATCTTTTAAAACAAGAAATTCTCCATGTAACCAGAAATTTACGAATTTTTTATTTGTTGCAGCTTCTACTTGGGCTATTTCATTAGTATGATGAATTGGAATTAAATCTGTTCCCCCGGCATGCATATCTATTGTCTGTGCTTTTTTTGGAAAAAACTTTTTTCCTTCAAAGGCATTACCTAAATATTTTAAATTAATAGTAGAACATTCAATGTGCCATCCTGGAAATCCGATACCCCAAGGTGATTGCCATTCCATTTGTCTTTTAGTGTTTTTAGGAGAAAACTTCCATAAAGAAAAATCAGTAATATTTTTTTTCTCAGGAGAAAGTTCTATTCTTGCGCCAGCCTTTAGTGTTTTATTTAATTTTTTAAAATCCATCCCAGTCAATTTTCCATAGTCTTTTAATTTAGAAGTATCAAAATATATTCCATCACTAGTTTGATAAGTAAAGTTCTTTTTTTCTAAAACCTTAATGAGTTCAATATTTTCTTTTATATGATCTGTCGCTTTAGCCACTATATCCGGAGTAAGAATATTTAATTTTTTACAATCATTGAAGAAAGATTTTGTGTAAAATTCTGCAATTTCAAAAGCTGATTTTTTTGTCTTTTTCGCAGCTTTTTCTATTTTATCCTCACCAGTATCTGCATCAGAGGTTAAATGTCCTACGTCAGTAATATTCATCACATGTTTAATTTTGTAATGTTGGTACAATAAGACTCTTTTTAAAATATCTTCAAAAATATATGTTCTTAAATTTCCAATATGCGCATACGAATAAACAGTTGGACCGCACGTATAAAGACCAACCTTTTTGTCTTTTATTGGTTTAAAAATCTGCTTTTTTTTAGCAAGAGTATTATAAAGATAAATCATTTACAAGAATTTTCTTTTTTTAAGATAAGAAAATATTAATATTGATGGTATAAAAGCAATCGATAGAATAAGCCAAAAGTCATAAGGAGATCCAACAAAAGGTAAATAATGGGTATTCATTTGGTAGATACTAGTAACTAATAAAGTAGGCCAGGTCATTAAAGAAAGGATAGTATAAATTCTAGTTAGAAGATTGGTTTTATGTTCTATAAAAGAATTATTAGTATTTTCTAATGATTCTATATTGTCTTTAAAGCTATCAATAAGATTTTCCACTTTTATACTATCACCAATTAAGTCATCAAAATAAATACGTTTACTTTCTCCGAAAACACGTGGCCCTTGTCTAGACAGAGAGCATAAAGTTTCTTTTAAATATCTGAATATTCTTTGGAAATTAAGAACATCTCTTTTTATAAAAGAAATATTAGGAATCGCATTTTCTGCTTTACCGTGGAATATTTCTTTTTCTACATTATTCATCTTTTCTTGAATATGGTAGATTTGCCTGATTGCAAAATCTAGAAAATATTGAGTAATAAAATAAAGAAGTTTTATAGTATCATTAAGATATAAATTTTCAAAGTCTTTTGTATAAACTTTTTCCATAAATTCTTCACGCATTACAGTGCTTTTTTCATAGCAGGTAGTAATAAGGGTATTTTTATCTAAAATAATATCTAATTCCCATGGATAGGATCTCTTTTCAGTAGCATTCCAACATGGAAAATGAGCTACTAAAAAAATATAGCCATCATGTATTTCTGTCTTATTTCTTTGGGAAGGCATTTTGAGCTCTTCTAAAATAAGGGGGTGAAAATGATAGTTTTTATGAAGATATTCAATATCTTCATTGGTAGGGCAAGTGATATCTACCCATGTGATTTTTCCTTTAAATATTTGTCTCATATGTTTTATAAAGGTTATGTTAATAATTTTACCATGGTGTTTAAGCTCGGGCAAACTTAATCGTGGAAAAACAGGGGATAAGGATTAGGTGATTATTCTCCTCATTTCATTTATTAATTTAGCACTCTTGACATTTGATTGCTAATGAGTAAAATAGAGAGAGAAAATAATATGATAATAAAATTAAAAGATAGAAATAGTTATATCCTGAAGGTTTTGATTAAAGAGTATACTCATACCGGTGAACCTGTTGCTTCTGAAATTTTAAATACTAAATATCGTATTGGCGTAAGTTCCGCAACTATTAGAAATGATTTTGTTTTACTCACAGAAGAAGGTTATTTATATAAACCTTACATTTCAAGCGGACGGATACCAACAGACAAAGCTTGGAAATTTTTTATTGATACTATTTTTGAAGAAGATAATTCTTTAGAACAGTGGGAAGAAAAAATAAAAAATCAATTATTAAAAGTTAAGTTCAGATTAGAAAATCATACAAACTTTGTTAAAGAAATAAAGAAATTATTAGATGTAATCTCAAAAGAAAGTCATTCATTTTGTTTCTGCTATTTACTGCAAGAAGATGAAATGATTAAACAAGGATTTAAATATATATTCACTGAAATGATGGAAGAAGAATTATTAACTTGTAGGTTTTTCCAACAAATAGCTGAATCTTTGGAAAGACTAGACGAGAAGTTAAAAAACATAAAAATAGATGAGAACCCGCTTATTTTAATAGGGAAAGAAAATCCTTTTGTGGAATCTGATCAATTTAGTTCTTTGCTTAGTGTTGTTTCTGAACCAAAAGCAATTCTAGGTATATTAGGACCCAAAAGGATGTCTTATAAGAAAAATATTGCTATCTTAAGAGCTGTTTCTAATTTAACTTCTTAATCATAATCATAATTAAAAATATGACTAGTGAAAAAAAACAAAAGGAATTTCAAAAATTAAAAAAAGAGAAAGATGAATATTTAGAAGGGTGGCAAAAAGAAAGAGCTAACTTTATTAATTATAAAAAAGATGAAAAAGAAAGGTTTAAAGAAGTTATAAGGTTTTCCAATGAAAGAATTGTTAAATCTTTAATTGCTATTCTAGATGGATTTGATTTAGCCATTGATAGTTTCTTAAAAGAAGGAAAGGATAAAAAAGAAAACGATGATTATCTTAAAGGAATTTATTTAATAAAAAATCAATTAAAAGATATTTTAGAAAAAGAAGGCGTAGATGAAATTAAAGTAAAAATGGGGGAAACATTAAATCCTGTTTTCCATGAAGCAGTATCTCTAGCAGAAAGTGAGAAATTTGCTCCAAATACGATTATAAAAATCTTAGAAAAGGGGTACATTCTTAACAATAAAGTGATTCGGCCTTGTCGCGTAATAGTGGCAAAGGGAAATGATAATAAAAAATAAAACAAATAACAAAAATTAATAAAAAAAATTATGGCAAAAACATTAGGTATAGACTTAGGAACAACTTTTTCGGCAATGGCTACAATAGAAGGTGGTCAGCCAAAGATTATTGAAAGTACCGAAGGGGAAAGAACAACTCCTTCAGTTGTGGCTTTTTCTAAAACAGGAGAAAGATTAACTGGAACATTAGCTCGTCGTCAATCTATTACCAATCCTCAAAATACAATTTATTCTGTAAAAAGATTAATTGGAAGAAAGTTTTCTGATGCAATCGTGCAGAAAGATAAAAGCTTGCTTTCTTATGAGATTAAGGAAGGGACTAATGGTGGAGTAGAAATAAAAATGGGAGACCGTTGGTATAAACCACAGGAAATTTCAGCTATGGTTTTACAAAAATTAAAAGCAGATGCAGAAGCAAAATTAGGAGAAGAAATTACAGATGCAGTAATAACATGTCCTGCTTATTTCGATGATAGCCAGAGGAAAGCAACAAAAGACGCGGGAGAGATAGCTGGTTTTAAAGTAAAAAGAGTTATAAATGAACCAACAGCAGCTGCTTTAGCCTATGGTTTTGACAAAAAGAAAGATAACGATATTGTTGTTTATGATTTTGGAGGAGGAACTTTTGATATTTCTGTGCTTTATGTTAGTCCTGATACCATTGAAGTAAAAGGAACAGGCGGGGATACACATTTAGGGGGTGATGATTTTGATCAAAAGATAATGGATTGGGTTATAGAAAATTTTAAAAGAGACGAAGGAATAGACTTAAAGAAAGATCCATTAGCTTTACAAAGAATAAAAGAAGCGTCAGAAAAGGCAAAAAAGGAATTATCTTCTACAATGCAAGTAGAGATTAATTTACCATTTATTACTTCCGGAACTTCTGGTCCAAAACATCTTTCTTATAGCTTGAATCGTTCTAAATTAGAAGAATTAGTTGATGATTATATCAAAGAATCAATTGATTTAACAAAGAAAACAATTAAAGAATGTGGCTTGAAAGTTTCAGATATTGAAGAGGTAGTTTTAGTAGGAGGACAGACAAGAATGCCTAAAATTCAAGAAGAAGTGAAAAAATTATTTAATAAAGAACCAAGTAAAGATATTAATCCTGATGAAGTGGTTTCAGTTGGAGCAGCTATTCAAGCAGGTATCTTAGGCGGAGAGATGAAAGATGTTTTGCTTTTAGATGTTACGCCTCTTTCTTTGGGTATAGAAACATTAGGTGGAGTTAGTACTGTTTTGATTCCTAAAAACGCAACTGTACCAGTTACAAAAAGCCAAGTATTTTCAACTGCAGCAGGAAGTCAAACTTCTGTAGAGATTCATGTACTTCAGGGAGAAAGACCAATGTCTGCTGATAATAAATCATTGGGACGTTTCATATTAGATGGAATTCCTCCTGCTCCTCGTGGTGTACCTCAAATTGAGGTAACTTTTGATATTGATGCTAACGGGATTTTAAATGTTACTGCTAAAGATAAGGCTACTGGAAAAGAACAGTCCATTCACATTGAAGGATCTTCAGGATTATCAAAAGAAGAGATAGAAAAATTAAAACAGGAAGCAGAACTACATAAAGAAGAAGATGAAAAGAAAAAAGGAAACATCGAGATAAAAAATAATGCTGAATCATTGGTTTATACAACAGAAAAGACATTAAAAGATGCAGGAGAAAAAGTTCCTGCTGATTTAAAGGTTAAGATTGAAGATAAATTAAAAGAATTGCAGGAAGTATTGAAAAAAGATGATTTTGATGAGATAAAAACCAAAACTGAAGAATTGTCACAATCTTTACAAGAAGTTGGTACTCATCTTTATCAACAACAAAAACAAGAAGAAGAAAAAAAGTCTAAGGAAGAAAAACCAGACAAAGATTCAAAAGAGAAGGAAGAAGACAAAGAAGAAGGTAAGAAAGAAAAGGATGCCAAAGACGCTGATTATGAAGAAAAATAATGATATGGTATAATTGGAATATATTTGCTTAAATATATTCCAATTGTTAATTTTTAATGACTAAAAATCCTAATTTTCTAAACAGCTATAAATTAGCTTATCAAGATAGAACAATTTTCTTAAAAAATTCTATTCTTGGTGTTTTAATTGTGGCTTGTTTTGTACTGGGGTCTCTCTTTTCTATTGGGTTATTGCAAAATTTTACTAATACTAATTTGATAGGATCATGTATTTTTTGGATAATTGGGTTGTGTTTACTTCCAATATTCTTTCTATTGCTTCCTCTTAAAGACTTTTTGTTTTGGAATATAGCTATTAGTTTTAGTGCATTTATTCCATTATTTCTTAGCCATCAATGGAATAAAGATATTTGGCTTATTTGGGGAATTGTTTTTGTTCTTTTTTTATTATCAAGAACAAGAATAAAAATGGAACATAATGCTTTAATAGATCTTCGGTGGATACGTATAATTGGGAAAAGTTCTTTTTATATTCTTTTGGCTTTGGTGATATCTTTATCGACTTTAGCTTATTTTCAGAAAAACACAGCATCTATTGAGCAAGAAGGAACTAAGATTTTAGATTCCGTTTTTTCTTATAAAGGAATCATGCAACCTTTTTCTAGCTTACAATTATCAGGAACAATTGATGATATTTTAGGAAAATATATTCAACAACAGACCCCAGATTTAGAAGGATTTAATTCAATAATGAGTCAACCCATTTTACAGCAAACAAAAACAAAACTTTCTGAATTTTTAAAATATCCTGTTGCTGGTAATGAAAAATTATCGACTTTGATTATAGAATCATTAAAATCGCGTTGGCAAATTCTTTCTTCTTATCTTAAAATAATATTCGGAATTATAATCTTTTTGTCGGCACTAAGCTTCTTGAAGTTTTTTAATATTATATTTTCCGCTATTTTAATAGCGATTAGTTGGGTCTTTCTTCAAATTCTTTTATCTTTTAAGTATTTGAAAATTAAACGTGTTGGAATAGAAAAGCAGGAAATTATTATTAGTTAATCAATATGAAAGATTATTATGACATTTTAGGTGTTTCGCGTTCAGCGTCTCCAGAAGAGATTAAAAAGGCTTTTTATAAATTAGCTCACAAACATCACCCAGACAAAGGGGGTAATTCGGAAAAGTTTAAAGAGATAAACGAAGCATATCAAGTTTTATCTCATAAAGAGAAAAGAGCTCAATATGATAAATTTGGGCGTGTATTTGAAGGAGCAGGAGCTGGGCCTCAACAGGGATTTCCAGGATCTGAATGGCAAGGCAATGATTTTCAATCACCTTTTGGATTTTCTGGTGATATTGATCTTGGAGATATCTTTTCTGATTTTTTCAAAGGTGCTACTAGTTCTACTAGAAGAAGAAAAAGTGAACATCAAAACAAAGGAAAAGATGTTGAGGTTAATTTAGAATTAGATTTAGAAGAAGCAGCCTTTGGGGTAAGAAAGAACATTTTGTTTAAAAGTTATCTTGTTTGTGATCATTGTAATGGAAAAGGATATGAACCCAATTCTAAATTAAAAGAATGTTCTCTTTGTAAAGGAGAAGGAGTGGTAAGAGAATTAAGAAGGACTTTTTTGGGAGAATTTACCCAAATAATTGAATGTCCCAAATGTAAGGGCAGAGGTAAGATACCAGAAAAGCCATGTAAGATTTGTGGGGGTGATGGACGTTATTACGGGAATAAAGAAATTAAGGTAGATATTCCTGTTGGAATAAGAGATGGAGAAACTATTAGGATAAGAAAAGAAGGGGAAGCTGGGATTTTAGGTGGAATAAGTGGAGACCTATATCTTAGGATAATAATTAAGAGGCATTCTGTATTCGAGAGAAAAGGTGATGATTTGCATACAACTATATCTATTACTTTTACTGAAGCAGTACTTGGTGCTGAAAAAGAAGTAAATGTTCTTGATTCTTCAAGAGATAAAGAAAAAAAGATTTTTTTGAAAATTCCTTCTGGAACAGAATCCGGAGAAATCTTTCGTGTTAAAGGAAAGGGGATTAAACATTTTGATGCTCCGGGACAAGGTGATTTATATGTTAAGGCAAAAATTAAAACCCCAAAAAAGGTTTCTGAGCAAACAAGAAGTCTTTTAGAAAAACTACAGAAAGAAATGGAATAATATATATTTTTAAAATATTAGAAATTAAAAATAATAAAAAGAGATGAAAAATTTTACTACATTGATAAAGGAAAGTTTTGGGATATATAAACAAAAAATCAAATCAATCTTGATGATTCTCATTACGGGATGGGTTCTGACAATGGTTTTCGGTATACTGACGTCGTTAATTTCTCCGGAAAGTATAATAGAAAAAGGTGGATATCATGCTGTTTTATTGATTCTAGGCATATTTTTATTTGTTATTCTTCTTTCAGCCTTTATTACACTTTCTTTTATATTGCTGACCATAAAGCCTACAGGGACTAAATTAAGAGAGATTTTTCAAGAGGTATGGAAAAAACTTTGGCAATATCTTTGGATTGTAGTATTAGTAGGTTTCTTTACAACTTTATCTTTCATTTTTTTCATTATTCCTAGTTTAATAGTCTGGGTTTATTTAGTATTTTCTCTCTATGTTTTTATTACTGAAGAAGGGAAAGGAATGAATGCTTTAAAACGTAGTTGGGCTTTAGTAAAAGGAAATTGGTGGAAAGTATTTGGTAGAGTTTTCTTGTTAAATATGATTTTTGGCATCATATTTATTATTTTAAGTTCAATTAATGATTCGCTAGGAACCATCTTTCAATATTTGCTTATGCCGTTTAATGTAATGTTTATGTATTTAATTTATTTGGAATTAAAGAAATCTAAAGAGATACAAGTACAAACACAAGAATAATAAAAAATTATGAAAAATTTTACAGTTTTAATAAAAGAAAGTTTTGAAATTCATAAACAAAAAATAAAACCAATTTTAGCACTAGCAACGATTTTAATTACTTTAGAAATAATTCTTAGTTCATCTTTAGGGTATTTGCTGGCCATGGGGAAAATGGGGGATGTAGCGAACATAACAGAGACTTTTTTAGTCTTTTCTTATTTGTCTATTGGAATTATTCCCTTAGCGATAATTTGTTCTATGTTTATTATTTTTTCTTTTTTAATATTAACAGTAAAACCATCTGGGACTGGATTAAAAGAAATATTACAGGAAGCATGGAAAAAATTTTGGCAATATTTTTTAATTATAATATTAACAAGTTTTTTTATTATTTTATCTTCTATTTTTTTAATTATTCCAGGTATTATAGTAGCAGTTTATTTAGGTTTTTCCCCTTATGCTTTTATCGCTGAAGGAAAAAGAGGGATCAACTCATTAAAGAGAAGCTGGAATTTAATAAAAGGTAGTTGGTGGAAAGTCTTTGGTAGATTGATTTTATTGAGCATCTTTTTCGGTATTATATCTGTTATTTTGAGTTCAATTAATTTAATATTAAGCCCTACTTTTCCACTGACATTTTTATATGCTATATTATTACATTTTGTTAACTTTTTCTATATAATGCCGCTTATTATGATTTTCTTATATTTAATCTATTCCGACTTAAAAAAATCTAAAGAAATACAAGTACAAACACAAACACAAGTATAATGAATATTTTATACCTTTATATTTTATCAGGAGTATTAGCAGGCATTTTAATAACTGCCATGATTTTTTATATCCTTGTGATCAAAAAAGAAAAAACGAAAAAAGGTGATGATCAATCGTTCCTTTTGTTGCAGAATCAGATACAAGAAATTACGCGTACACTTGATTCTAAGCTTGGAGAAATTCCAGGAGTAATTCGTAATCAATTTGGTGAAAGTGCTAAGATTATCAGGGAAGTAACTGAAAAATTAACAAAGCTAGACGAAACTAATAAGCAAGTAGTTAATTTTGCTGATCAACTTAAAAGTCTTCAAGACATTTTAAAAAATCCTAAACAAAGAGGGGTACTAGGGGAGTATTACTTGGAAACAGTGTTAAAAAATGTTCTCCCTCCAGGAAGCTATCAGGTGCAATATGAATTTAAAGATAAAACAAAAGTAGACGCTGTAATATTTATTAAAGATAAAATTATTCCAATTGATTCTAAATTTAGTTTAGAAAATTACAATCGGATATTGGAATCAAATGATAAAAATGAGAAAAAGAAATTAGAGGAAGTTTTTAAAAATGATTTGAAGAAAAGAATTGACGAAACTGCCAAATATATAAAACCAGATGAGGGGACAATGGAATTTGCTTTTATGTTTATTCCATCAGAAGCGATTTATTACGATTTATTGATTAATAAAATTGGTACTGTAAAAGCTAATACTCGTGATCTGGTAGAATATGCTATGGGACAGAAAAAAGTAATTATTGTTTCCCCAACTTCTTTTTTGGCATATTTGCAGACTGTTCTTCAGGGATTAAGGTCTTTACAAATAGAAGAATCTGCTAAAGAAATTAAAAAAGGAGTAGAGAGTTTAGCTCGTCATTTGATTAGCTATGAAACTTATGTGCAAAAGATGGGTAATCATTTGGGCACGACAGTAAATATGTATAATTCTGCTTATAAAGAGTTTGCCAAGATTGATAAGGATGTTTACAAAATTTCAGGAGAAAAAATCGGAGCAGAACCATTAGAAATAGAGAAACCAAAACAAGAAGAAGTTGACAAGAAATAATTTTCGAGTAAAATATATCATTAGCAATAATGGTTGCGAATTGCCAATTTATAAATAATAAAATAAAAAATAATTCTATGCAGATTAAACCGTTATCTAATTATGTTTTCGTAGAAACTTTTAATGAAGATAAAACTACAAAAAGTGGTATTTTTATTCCCGCTTCAGTTGAAGAAAAACCAATAATGGGGAAAGTAGTTGCTGTTGGTCCAGGAAAAACAAATGATGATGGGCAATTAATTCCTTTGAATGTAAAGGTTGGTGATCAGGTTCTTTTTACTAAATATACACCAAATGAAATAAAGATCGATGAGAAAAAGTATCTAGCTGTTAGGGAGGATGATATCTTGGCAATTATTCAATAAATACAATAACTTAATAATAAATTAACTATGGCAAAAAATATTATTTTTGATGAAAAAGCTCGGCAATCCCTTAAAAAAGGCGTTGATAAATTAGCTCAAGCAGTAAAAATTACTTTAGGACCTAAGGGTTCCAATGTTATTCTAGATAGGGGATTTGGTTCTCCTCTTATCACAAATGATGGAGTAACTATTGCTAAAGAAATTGAACTAAAAGACAAAGTAGAAAATTTGGGTGCTGAAGTTTTAAAACAAGCAGCTGAAAAAACAAATGATGTAGCTGGAGATGGTACTACCACGGCAATTGTTTTAGCATGGTCAATCATCACAAATGGTTTAAAGAATGTTACAGCTGGAGCTAATCCATTAAGTGTTAAAAGAGGTATTGATAAAGCAGTAAAAGTTGTTATTGAAGAATTAAAGAATATATCGCAGAAAGTAGAAACTCATGATGAAATAGCTAACGTTGGAGCAATTTCTGCTGATGATAAAGAAATAGGAGATATGATTGCTAGTATCTTTGATGAAGTGGGAAAAGATGGAATTATTACTGTTGAAGAATCAAAAACATTAGGATTAACCAAAGAAATAGTAAAGGGCTTGCAGTTTAATAAGGGATATATTTCTCCATACATGATTACTGATTCTGAAAAGATGGAATCTGTTTTAGAAAATCCTTATATCATTATTACTGATAAGAAAATAACAAATATTCAAGAAATTTTGCCTTTGTTAGATAAAATTGTTAAGTCTGGTAAAAAAGATTTACTTGTTATAGCTGATGACTTAAGCGGAGAAGCATTGGCAACTTTAATATTAAATAAATTACGTGGTACTTTTAATGTTATTGCAGTAAAAACTCCTGGATTTGGAGATGGAAAAAAAGAGTTAATGGAAGATATTGCTATTATTACCGGAAGTAAGGTAATTTCTGAAGAAATCGGACTTAAATTAGATAAAACAGAATTAGACGATCTTGGTCACGCTAGAAGAGTAATAATCAACAAGGAAAATACAACTATTATTGAAGGAGGTGGTCAAGCTGAAAATATTAAAGACAGGGCAAAACAGATTAAAAAACAAATAGAAAATACAGATTCAGGTTTTGATAAAGAAAAACTTGAGGAAAGATTAGCTAAATTATCTGGAGGGATAGCTGTCATAAAGGTTGGAGCGGCAACCGAAGTAGAACAGAAAGAAAAGCAACATCGTGTTGATGATGCAGTTAGGGCAACAAAGGCTGCTTTAGAAGAAGGAGTTGTAACTGGAGGGGGAATTGCTCTTTTAAGAAGTTCTAAAGTTTTAGATAATATTGAAGTTGATGATGAAGACGAAAAGATAGGCGTTGATATTGTTTTAAAGGCTTTAGAAGAACCAATTCGTCAAATTACTGTAAATGCGGGACAAAGTGGTGAAGTTGTATTAGAAGAAGCTAAAAAAAGAAAAGAAAACGAGGGCTTTGATGTAACAAAAGGAGAATTTATTGATATGTTTAAGGCAGGTATTGTTGATCCTACTAAAGTAACCAGAAGTGCATTAGAAAACGCTGCTTCTGTATCAAGTATGCTTTTGACGACAAAAGTTGTTGTTACTGATATTCCAGAGGAGAAAGAAAACCCTGGAATGCCACAAGCACCAATGATGCCACAGTACTAAAAAATAAAACAATTAAAAACATGAGTACATTTTGGTTCATCTTAATTGCGATTATCTTTCTCATTGTTTTGGCTTACAACTCTCTTATTAGAAAAAGCCAACGCGTAAAAGAAGCTTGGGCAGATATTGATGTTCAATTAAAACGTCGCTATGATTTAGTTCCTAATTTCATTGAATCTGTAAAAGGATATATGGCTCATGAAAAAGAGGTATTTGAAAAAGTTACTGAAGCTCGAACACGGGCTATGGGGACTACTGATAGTGGTGAGAAAATAAAAGCTGAAAATCAATTTACTCAAACATTAAAAACTCTTTTTGCTGTTACGGAAAATTATCCAGATTTAAAAGCTAATCAGAGTTTTATTGAATTACAGAAAGAATTAGTGGATACAGAAGACAAAATTCAAGCTGCCCGCCGATTCTATAATTCTAATGTCATGGAATATAATATTGCCATAAAAGTTTTTCCAAGGAATACGTTAGCTCAGGTTTTTAATTTTAAGACAAAACCATTATTTGAAATTACTGAAGCTGCAGAACGCGAAGCAGTGAAAGTTAAATTTTAAATTATTTGGTTGTTAATTTGTGACTCTTTATACCCAAGTTGATTCTAATGTTAGAAAAACGTGGTTTTTAATCACTGTGTTTTTATTAATGGTTATTGGTATAGGATGGATTTTCAGCTGTATCTTTGAATCGCCTTTGATTTTGTATATTGCCGTTATTGTCAGTATATTCTGGAGTTTTTCTAGTTATTGGTATTCTGATAAAATCGTTCTTTCTTTAACTAAATCGCGACCAATAAAAAAAGGGGATAATCCTGAGTTGTATAGAATCGTAGAAAATCTTTCTATTACGGCAGGATTACCCATGCCAAAGATATATATTATAAATGATGTCTCTCCTAATGCTTTTGCTACTGGCAGAGACGCTAAACACGGAGTTATTTGTGTAACACAAGGATTATTAGACAAATTAGAAAAATCTGAATTAGAAGGAGTTATTGCTCATGAATTATCTCATATAGGAAATCGCGATATTCTTTTATCTTCAGTAGTTGTGGTTTTGGTTGGTATGATCGCTTTATCATCAGATTGGCTTCTTAGATCATTGTTTTGGGGCAGAAGAAGAAAAGACAGCCAAGGTAATTTAGGTCTTATTATGTTGGTTGTTGGTATTGCTGCGGCTATCTTAGCGCCTTTAGCAGCTACTTTATTGAGATTAGCCATATCAAGAAAAAGAGAATTTTTAGCTGATGCTTCAGGAGCACTTTTAACGCGTTATCCAGAAGGTTTAGCTCGGGCCTTAGAAAAGATTTCTCAGGACCCTAATCCTTTACGCGTTGCTTCAAATGCAACAAGCCATCTTTTTATATCCAATCCTTTTAGGAAAAAAGCCATGAGTAAATTATGGATGACTCATCCGCTTACAGAGGAAAGAGTAAAGGCGTTGAGGCAAATGGATATGTAGAATGCGCTAATCGCTATAGTTTTCTCAACAACATTCCGAACCTTATTACTAATTACTTGCTATTTGTTATTTATATTATATTAATGACAAAATAAGGAAAATTTGCTAAAATGTTTATGAGGTTGAAATAAAAAAATTTAATAAAATTAATTAAAATTATGGACGAAGATATTCAAAAAGAACCTTTAGAAGGACAAACTTCTGAAGAAACGAGCGCAGAAACTGATCAGGTTTCAGAAGCTCCTAAAAAGGTGGAGGACGATAAATTAATGGGCATTCTTAGTTATATTGGAATTTTATGTCTTATTCCTCTTCTAACAAAAAAAGATGACGAATTTGTTTTCTTTCATGCCAAACAAGGACTTGTTCTTTGTATTGTTGAAATAATAACAGCTTTTATTGTATCCATTTCTTTTTTGGGTTGGATTATTGGTTCAATGGCAAGCTTGCTATGGGTTGCGCTGTCTATTATAGGAATAATTAATATTACGAATGGAGAGAAGAAAGAATTACCTATTCTAGGTAAATATGCCGATAAAATTAAAATTTAAGTAATGTCAATCCACCTCAAAGAATTATTACAAGAGGTGGGTATGGAGAGGTCGCATAGTGGTCTAGTGCACCGCCTTGGAAAGACGGCATACCGCAAGGTATCGAGGGTTCGAATCCCTCCCTCTCCGCCAACTGGGAAATGAATGATTTGGCTCGCCCTCTGCGAGGGCTCGCCAGCCGATTTTAAGCGCAAATTGGAATTTTTTATCTTTGCCCCGCTACTGCGGGGCTGGCCAAAAGCGGGCTTCCCGAATTTTTATTGATTAAATTCATTGTATTTGATAGTATGACAAGTGGAAAAACAATCAGTAAAAATATAAAGAAAATGCGAGCTAAACTTGGCTTAACCCAAGACGATTTAGCCAAGAAAGTGGATATTAAATATACAACGCTTACCAAAGTCGAAAGCGGCGCCGTTAATAAACCAAGCGTTCAAACTATGGCTAAAATTGCCAAAGCGCTTGGGGTTTCAATAGAAGATTTGTTAAAATAATTAAAACTAGGAATATCCAAGATTTTATTCAAAAAATTATTCAAAATATAACTCCTTGGCTTCTGAATCATGGAGTTAAAATTCTTGTCATTGTTATTGTCGCTCAGTTTATTCGTAAATTTGGCGGAATTTTTATTGGAAAACTTATAAGAAAAATTGCCGTATCCGATTATTTTCTAAGCAAAGAGGCCGAGAAGAAACGGGAAAATACTCTAATTAGAATTTTTTCGGCATCTCTTGGCATATTGGTATGGACACTTACTTTTTTGATGATTTTGCAGGAAATTGGTTTTGCGATAGGACCGCTTCTTGCGGCGGCTGGGATCGCGGGGCTGGCGTTTGGTTTCGGCGGACAGTATCTTATTCGCGACCTTATCAGCGGGCTTTTTATTATAATGGAAAGCCAGTATCGGATTGGCGACGTTGTTTGTTTTGATGGGACATGTGGATTGGTGAAAGACATAAGTTTAAGGATGACCACGCTGCGGGATTTAGACGGGACAGTCCACCATGTTCCGCATGGAGAAATTAAAAAAGTCTCCAACCTCTCTAAATTTTTTGCAAGAGTAAATTTAAATATCAGAATTTCTTACAGTTCAAATCTTGAACAGGTTATTTCCGTAGTAAATAAAGTCGGCCGTGAGCTTGCCGAAGATTCTGCATGGAAAGATTTAGTTGTAAAGCCACCGCAATTTTTACGGGTTGATGATTTTGGCGATTCAGCGATTATGATCAAAATTCTCGGCGAAACAAAACCGCTCAAGCAATGGGAGGTAACAGGGGAATTGAGAAAGAGAATTAAAATTGCTTTTGACAAAGAAGGTATCGAAATTCCATTTCCCCAACGAGTTATTTATCAAGTGAAATCCTAAATATAAAAAAGGTCGAAGAATTTAAAAATTAAAATTTAATAAGATAAAAATATGGATAACATAGACATAAATCAAAGAATAAAAGACATAAAACCGGGGAAAGTTGTTTTCCGCATAATTATTGGAGTGTTTGTCTTAATGTTTGTTTCTAGTGCTTTTGGGACCATAGGCGCGGGGGAGCGAGGCGTGCTTCTCCAATTTGGTGCCGTGAAAGACAAAGTATTTGACGAAGGCCTGTATTTCAAAATTCCATTCATCCAACAAGTCCAAAAAATGGATGTAAAAATTCTAAAGGATGAAGTTCCAGCCAGCGCAGCTTCCAAAGACTTGCAGGTAGTAACCTCCATAATCGCCTTGAATTATCATTTAGCCCCAGAGTCGGTAAACAAAGTTTGGCAGGAATTAGGGAAAAATTACAATACCCGCATTATAGCTCCATCCATTCAAGAATCGGTCAAAGCAATAACCGCGAGATTTACCGCCGAAGAGCTTATCACCAAGAGAGAAGAGGTGAAAGAGCAAATCAAAACAAACCTAGCGGAAAGATTGTCTGAACGCTTCATCGTGGTTGATGAATTCAACATTATCGCTTTTGAGTTTTCGCCTGCCTTTAATCAAGCTATTGAAGCCAAGGTAACTGCAGAACAGTTAAAACTAAAAGCAGATAGAGATCTCGAAAGGATTAAAATTGAGAAAGAACAAATAATAGTAGCAGCTCAAGGCAAGGCAGAAGCTATTAGAATTGAAGCGCAAGCATTAATGCAAAACCCTAAGGTGGTAGAACTCCGCTGGATAGAGAAATGGGACGGTAAAGTTCCGACTTATTGGGGGAATGCGAATCCATTTATCGGAATAAATCAATAATCTAGATAGAGCCGAAGAGAATTTGCCGTCAAACCGAGCGAAGCTCGGAGTTCCGCTAAAGGTGGAACGAAAAACTTGAAATCGTCCAATCCGAAAGGGTCGCTTCCGTTGGCGGGCGGAAGGGGGGTTTGGGGGAAATTCCGCCCGCCTTACAAATTTTGGGCGAAATCAGTTCGAATTTTTTCGAACGCACACCGCAGTGACAAGTTTTTATCGGTATGGCTCGTAAGTATTAATCATATTTAGCCCTAGTCATACAAGTTACATCTCACATTCGTTTCTGCCCTGCGAACCGCTTGATGCTGTAATTTATGAAGCGATTTTTGCGTATCCCCAAAATTTTAAATAATTTTAGGCTCATATTTTTTTATCAAAAGAGCATTTGACACAACACTAATTGAAGAAAATGCCATAACGACCGCGGCAATTGCCGGGTTTAAAAGCCAACCAGTGAAAGGGTATAAAATACCAGCAGCCAAAGGAATACCGATGATATTATAAAAGAAAGCCCAAAAAAGATTTTGCTTAATTTTATTTAAAGTATATTTACTCAAATCAATTGCGGTTATTACATCCCTCAAATCATCTTTAATTAAAACTATTTCCCTAGTTTCTATCGCCACATCTGTGCCGGAACCCAAAGCAATACTTCGGCTAAAACTCTGTCTATGCCGACTTGTTGGGCAATAGCTTTTATTTTAGCAGGATTTAAAATTGCTCCTAAGTATAAATTTCAAGCTTGTATTGCTCTTACTATCTTATGAGCAATCTTTTTCATAGGCGTCTTTTTTACATCTGTGACTATCCTATAACCTGAATTTCAAGTAAGAAGCGTTGGGTGTTTCCGTTGATGAGTTAATCAATTAGATTATGAAATTTAATACCGCAATAATAATTTCACTCATAACCCTGCTACTCGAATTTTTCTTCGAGCAGTCATATTTGTAGGTTCCCCTATTAGTATTAGTAGCGGGATTTGTTGATTTATTCACCAGGCAATAGATTAAATCTGACCCAGTTGGACAAATGCAGAAATTAAGCATGACACCGAAGTCAATATTTGCCTTGATTGGTTTTTATGCAATGATTGTTGATGAACATTTCATGCTGATGTTAATAATTTCGTAAGCGCCCCATTACCGTGTCAAGACAAGTTTTCATTTTGTCTATGGCTTCATCCAGAGTGTTTTTAACGCTATCCCCATGGCTTGTAACAACTAAAGGTTGCATTCCTCTAGAACGCACTTCGAGCACACATCTTTTATCATTGTCACTATTTTTATCGCCATTTTCATCGCTAAGTTTTACTTCTATCCTTGTTAAATGATCACTGAACCTATCAAATTCATTTGCTATGGCGGCTTTCAAAGGCTCTCTCATTTCTTCGGTTCCTGATATATTATTATCAGTATTTATTAAGATTTTCATATGTAATATTTTTTAGTTGTTAGAAGTTTCAATTATTTGCTTTAATTTTAATAACGAAACACACAGGCGATACCTGTACGAGTAGGCATTTTTTCATGTGGAATTACCATTACTTTGCCACCCATCTTTGTTACAAGTTCGCCTAAGTCATCCAGTAAATCATCCATTTCAGGGTTTTCTAAATCGTCTTTTTCAATACTGCCTGTGTCGTTTATTATTTTGCCCGGAATTTGGCGATCAGCTTCTATCATTAGGGTATCTACTTTGCCGGCTGTTGCTGCCGCAGCTACATCACTTATAATATCACTGCCTGTACCTTTTGATTTTGCCTGTTGGTATACATCACAAGCTTTGTCGATGATACCATTATAATATGGCTCCATAACTTTCCAGGCACGTTTCACCAGTTCACCCGTTTCTACGGACTCTGGGTTCACATCAATACCAGCGGGAAGCAACGAAAGAATGTTGCTTACTTTATGGAAAAGATGGTGGTGCTCCGGTAATGCAGCCAGTATGAGCGGCAAACCTGAGGGCCCGGAATAATGATCGTTTATCGTTTTTGCTACAAAGCGAAAAAATCTTTCGGCATCAATATCCACTTCATCTGCTTTGCCACCATGTCCATGGTGCATGTTGCTGCTTTCACCGCCCACACCGCCATAGGAGGCAACAGTGGAATGCTTATCGGTTAATTCGTCACCTAATGCTTCCTTTATGTTTTTTGGAATGCCTGGGGCAAGCACTAATTCTGTCAGCGAATGTCTGTTGCCTTCATAAATATGGTAATCGTGAAGGCTTAAACCCAACACATTGTAACGCTCTACCGACTGTAAATATTTCCGAAGCGGTTTTGTATGAAAACTGTCAGCAACCACAGTTAATTCCTCTGTGGATACCGGCAAGCCTATAGTTTTGAACGTGCCGGCTGCGCAGAGCACAGCCAATCCATCTAATGTATGCTTCCAAAACTCTACATTATTTGCAAGCTCTACAAATGGCTTCAGCAGTATTGTAGCTTCTGAGGCTGAATATTGTTGGAGCAGGGATTGTTCCAGTTTTTTTACCAGGTTTTTAAAAAGGATGGGATCCTGAAGATTGTCAGGGTGAGTGCGGTGCGTGGGCATATACAGTGATATGCATACTCTGGCATTGACGCTTAATAATTCTGGCATCATATTATTAGTAAGTATATTCATATAAGTTTGATTTATTAGTGGTTATATAATTATTAGCATTCTTTTCTTGAGTTATCAGGTACTCCGTTTTATTTTTCGTTAAGTTTATTCTCTTTCCATGTGTATTCAATGAAACATTTACACAAAGGCTGTTTTTTTTGCTTTTGAAATATTATAAGAAAAGTAGTAATATTGAGATAGAGGTATGCAAATCTTTTTAACTATTTCAATTTTACGTTTAAAATGATAAAAAGTCAAAATTGTTTAGTTCCAGAAGCCAAAAAGGTCCAACATCGTTCCATAGCCCCAGGAAAAATATAAAGATAATTTAAATAAAGAAATGTGGTTGTTGTTTTAGATAAATTGTTTTTCTACGGTTCTAGCTGGAATATTTTTTTCTATACTTGGTTTTTATGCTTATCATTACCTTTTTAAAAAAGAGATAAATCAAAAAAATATAAAACAGGAAAGTACTTTTGGTGATAATCTAAATATAGCTAATGTGAATGATTTTTACTATAATACGGGCCCAGTTCCCATAATTAGTACAAAAAATAATTTATCTGTAAGGCAAAAATTAAAAAAGAAAAAGAATAAAAGAAAATGTGATGGTTAAAAACAAGACCCTTTTTGGAGCAAAAGAAGGAACAAACAAATAAAAGAAATCAGAAAATCCATAATAGCTATAGGTTTTAAACTTAACAACTCTAGCGTTTCAATAATTGGCAGTGGATTTGCTGTAAATAATGATGGGAAAATTTTAAGTGCTTTTCATCTCTATAAAGGGCTTAATGAAGAGCAAAAAAAGAATCTGATTGGTATGGCGATGGTAGAACAAGAAAAAGATGGCTTAGAAAAATATGATTGGTTTCCTTTAAAATTTATAGATTCTGATGACCAAAACGATATTGCTTTATTTCAGATAGAAAATCCCGATAAAACACTTTTAAAACCATTGAAATTAGGAGATTCAGAAGAAATTGAAGTAGGGGATGAGTCATATTTTATCGGTTTTCCTTATGCTGCTCAACTTATAAATGATAATTTTGGTGTAACCCTTATAGTTAATAAAACTGTTATTAGCAGTATAAAGCGAGATGGTGTTAATCAAAAACATCCAAGAAACTGGTTTATAATTGATGCTATAAGTAATCCAGGCAATAGCGGATGCCCGCTATTGGATTTAGGAAAAGGTGAAGTAATTGGAATTATGACCATTGCTTTTAGGACAAAATCTAAAGTTCAGCCAAATCTTGATATTAGAGAACCTATGCATATTGCTGGTGCTAAGCCAATTAATTTAGCGAAGAATTTATTGAGCTAAAAAGGTTCCAACATCGTTCCATAGCCCCAGGAATTTAATTTTTCCAAGGCAGAGAGCCATATTGACCATTAAAACGGAATATGTTATATTTATGATATCTTAATATAGAATATTTTTTAGTTCTTTGATAAATAATATTTTTACTATCTGCTATATAACTGATCATTACTTGTGATTAGTGGTTAGTTATATGGCAGTTAGTTTAGTTTATTAAAAAATTTAGGAAGGAGATAAAGATGAAAAGATTAATTTTGATGATGTTATTTATTTGTCTTATGTTGTCAATTAGTGACGGGATAATAACGTATTTAACTTTAAAACAGGGGATAGCAATAGAGCTGAATTTTCTTCCAAAATTCTTACAACAAAGTTTGGAATTAGAACTTTGGTTAATTATCCATATATTAAGCTATATAATAATTGCTTTTGTGCTTAGTAAAACTTTAAATCTAGAACGAAATTGGAAACTTTCTGTTAGCGGAGTTTTTATGTGGTTTGTTGTCGAGTTTAGTTTGTCAGTTTATACAATTTGCAATTTATAAATATAATTATTGTTTAATTGCTAACACTTTATAAAAGTTAGGCTCTGAAAAATATTTATTTCAGGGCCTTTTAAATTACGAAAAACAGGTTCTAACATCCTTCCAAGTCCCCAGATGATTATTATTGACCTATACTTTATAATCTGGTATTGTATAAATGATAAAGAATAACCTTTTAGGTTGTTTTTAATACTTATATAGTAATTTGAAATAAGAATAAAAAAATTTAGATAAGGAGGTAAATAGGATGGGAAGTATAATTTTAAAGAGAATACTGTATGGAGTCTTAGGATCAAAAGGCAAAGAATATGGTTTATATTTAGTGCCTGAAAATTCAAAGTCTTCATTAGTTTCTTTTGTCCTTCTTGAGTATGTATTTTCTTTGGAAGAAGCTAATAAAAGAGCAAAGGAGATAAAAGAGTCACTAGATAGTAATTGGGAAGTAAGAATTGTAGAAGTAGAAAGGCTATTAAAAAGAATAATTTAGAAAAAAGAAAGAAATGAGATTGGAGGCGACTGTCCTGATTGAGATAGTCGCCGTTTTTTTATTGCGTTTCTAAATGGATTCTAATATGGCGTAGTTATCTGGGCCAAAAAGGCACCAACATCGTTCCAAGTCCCCAGCAAATTAAAGTCGCCAAAAAGGCGATTTTTTAGTAAAATATAAATATATGAATAAAAATGAACACACAAAAAGATTGTTACCAGAAAAGACTCATCCAATAATAGAATTATTCTTTGAATTTGCTCAATTGAAGAATTTATATAGACAAGGTTGGTTAGATAATGGGGTTTCAAAATTAGATTGCGAAACAGTCGCAGACCATTCTTTTGGAGTTGCTTTGCTTGGTTATATTATTGCAGAAGAATACAGACATGATTTAGACTCTGAAAAAGTTATGAGATTAGGGTTATTCCATAATTTGGGTGAAATTTATGCTGGAGATATTACTCCAAGAGATGGTTTAAATTTGAAGGATAGATTTATAAAAGAACATTGCGCTGTTCAAAAGGTATTTTCACATTTACCTAATCCTGAAAAATATATTGATATTTGGTTAGAGATCGATCAAGAAAAGACCCCTGAAGCAAAATTTGTTAAACAAGTAGATAGATTAGAAATGGCTTTACAAGCTAATTTATATGAACGAATGAATTATTCTAATCTTGATGAATTCTTTCTTTATGTGAAAAAGAAAATTACTTCCAAAGAATTAAAATCGATTTTAGATGATGCTATTAAATTAAGGAGGCAGAAGGCTTGACAAATTATTTTGGTTTGCTATACTAAGGATGCTGTCGTTTTGAGATATTAAATAGCTTGCTATCTAATTTCAAAAAGCGATAGCATTTTTTTTATCTTGTATTAAAAAACACGGAGGAAATTCCTCCGTGTTTTAATCATTTATATCACTTTTACTCTTTTTCTTCTTGACTAATTTTTCTTTGTTTGGCCGTTTTTTCTGATCTATCTAAGCCACTCGTCATATTTCGTTTTATAACAGCTTCATTATTTTCTGGTTTTGACTCAAATGAATTAAATATATTATTAATAATTTATTGGGCTTTGAAATAACTTTTCTTTATTATATCTATTCTTTTGATAATCATCAAATTATAAAATAGAAATCAGTTTGGTTTAATTCATATAATATTATATAATTATAAAAATATTATGATTATAGAAATCGACAATATTAAAAATTGGTTAAGCCAAAACCCTGGATTAGTACAATTTATACAATTTGTTTCTCCAATTATTATCTCTTTATTATCAATCCGTTTTATAAAAAACAAAAAACGGGAACCAATTTTAATTTTAGATATAAAGAACATAAAAGAGTATTCTCAAGATAAGCAACAAAAAGTTAAACAAGGTGGTTATCTAATTGCTGATTCTAATTATTTTTTACAAATTCGTAATGAAGGTGATAATGTAGCTCTAAATATCTATATCGAGAGTAATAATTTTAAAATTGTGAAATATCAAAATAATCAGATTGGTTTACAAGATGAGTTCTTTATAAAAATTGTGGAAAAATCTGATGATGAAATAAGAAATTTAAAAGAATTAAACGGGGAAATTTTAAAAATTTATTGTGAGACAATAGAAGAAATAGGCTTTTATTTTAAATATCAGATAATAGATATTAAAGAAAAGAAAGTGAGGTTTATCTCAAAAGGTTATGGAAAAAATAAGCAAAACAAAGGTAACTTCCGTATTGACCGTTAGCGTATATCATGATATCATTTTTACATAACTTTATGGTCGATAGAAATCCTTAATTAATAATGATTAATATAAAAATATGAATTTTGAAAATATTTCAACTCCAGAAAAAGAAAAAAATATTCCAAAAATAACAACAGAGGAATGGATTAAATATAGTGGAAGTGATGAGAGTAACAAGGAATTTAAAAAATGGAAGGAGGAAAGAG
>Ga0207997_1000161_pt1 | contig 32204 bp, 42 predicted proteins | sample AntAceMetag02UKN_FD_184777 | JGI IMG/M metagenome (GOLD analysis project Ga0207997, IMG submission 184777) | Saline lake microbial communities from Ace Lake, Antarctica - Antarctic Ace Lake Metagenome 02UKN (SPAdes) (version 2) | ecosystem: Environmental > Aquatic > Non-marine Saline and... | reverse complement strand
GGAGAGTCATTCCCGACCCTTGATACCACCTTATCATTATCAACAGACAAATGGTATGAGGTGGGCGGGATAAGGCGGGAATTAATGGGAATATGCGGGATATTATAATAAAGTAAGGGACTTATAAATATATTTTGGGTTAAAATTTCTCAAACCATCTGCAATTGGAAAAAGGCTATTTTTGGGTAAAAATTGCAGATGGTTTGAGAAATTTTTATCATAAAATAAACCGCATATTATGAGCGTTTGGGAGGTAAAAAAAAGTGACTTTTAAAGCCGTTGTTTGCCTGTTATTTAAAATAGTTACGCTCTAATCAGGTGCAGGTTAGGAAACTACTATCCTGTCCGGTGATCGGTCAGTTTTTTGGAAAAAAGTGTATGACAATTTTTAACATTATGCCATACAAAAAGGGAAATATTCAAAAAAAGTGTATGGCATAGCCGAATAGTAAATAATATCAATAAGATAAAACGTTTCAAAAGTATAATATCATCAAAAAAGTGTATGGCATAATATTAAGAAAACTGCGCGTATCTTTCTGGAAAAAACGCATTATCACGGTTATGAATAATGTATGAGGTTAAAATATTTTGACCTTTACTATTGTGTATGGCATTATGACATATGCAATAAGGGAGATCTAAATATGAAGACAGCCATATTCTGGGGTACACACGAAAACTATTATAATAATAAACCTGTAATATGCAACCCGAACGACGAGCATTGGGCTATTGCCAAAATGATCGAGGATTATATTGCCGGTGCCGAGATTACGCCCGGATATATACTTGGTGTCTGGGACCCTATTATGGTTATTGAAGCTGAAGACAATCAGATAAACAGCTTCACTGAAAACAATATTCCTTCCAATGTTTCTGAATCAATCCTCTATACCGCATATTATTTTCTTTACTATTCTCCTAAAGAAAAGGTATTAAACCTCTCTCATAAGCATTTAAAGAGAATGGCTAAAATATTAAATATTTGTACTGGATGGGGTGAAGATGAAACAAAGAAAACCTCCTTTAGGTTACCGGAAGGCATTTTACGGCCATTATTAAAATTAACGAAAAAACAACATACCGAATTCTTAAAAAGAAAATTAATAAAGCATATTGTAAAAAAAATATTCAAGCCTGGAAAGTTTTGGCAATATCTACAAAAAGAATATAATATCGATCATTTGATCATACCATCGCCTATCCACTGGATTATTGCAGGGGATGAAATTATTACATCATGCGATCATCTGCCAAAAATTAAGTTACAAGATGATGGTGGAAATAGAACATCCACATCCCGCTTAAATGCCGGCTTAGTGGAAGGAATAAAGTTAATAGCAGAGCAGGAAAATAAAAGTGTAACCGAAGTTTTTAAGGCGGCTTTAATAGCATAATAGATTTAACTATGGGCTCTCCCCGACCTTGCGTTTAATATTGGTCGTTATTTTATAATATACATCAGCGCATGATTATTGTCCTGCGGGAAGACCCGTATCTCCCTCCGTCGGTGTTCCACCGATAACCTTAAAAAAATATATCCGCGAGAGATCTTCTTTTCCGTGACGGCGGAGGCGATCCACTTTAAAACCCTTTCCGCGTTGTTGAGAGAAATGAAATCCCTTACATGGCGGCCTACTATCTCACTCGGTGAAAGCGGCCCCTGGAATAATTCATTAACCCAGGCATCACAAATATAACCAAAGCTTGATACGGTCGCCTCAATTACAGTCCGGTTATTATTTACAATCCAATGCGGCAGCCAGGTCGATCTATCCGCCCTGGCAGGCGGCTGCATGATTTCGAAATCCACCCGGGCGAAGCTATTTATAATTAACGGCCTCTGATGTTGACTTTAACTTTTGTTTGATTATTTTCTCGTGCTGTTCTTCCAGAGCTGTGACCCGCTGCTCCAGGCTCTTCTCTGTGACCAGGGCTTTATGAAAAGATTTGATATTCGCGCTCAGGGATACCGAGTAATCCGTATCGGATGTTAATATCTCCCTGGTCATGGAAAGCAGTTCCCTGTGAGGATCGTCTTCCGGGATGTCACCCCCTACCCTATCCTTTATATAAGGATCACCCTCGCCTTTTAAGAGATAATCAAAATTCACATTATAGGCATATGACGTTGCTAAGAGGAGTGTTTTATTTGGAACAGCTCTAAAATTTTCAATATCAGATAAATAACCCTGCGATATACCTATATTATTAGAAAACACTACGCCGGAGAGTCTTAATTTTAATCGCAACTCCTTTATTCGCTGGCAAATATTATTGTCTGTACACGATTTTTTTCTTGACATGTTGTCGCTTATCGGTATATAACTGTTATAAATTTCAACCCCCAAAATAGACAAGGAGGTATTGTGATGTGTCCTAGATGTGGAGCAAGTATTGAGATTGATCATGCGTTCTGCTCAATGTGCCGGGCGGATCTACGGCCTTTCCAGACCACTGTGCCGCATGCGGCCAGGGCTATCATCTCTGGGGAGAGAACGCTCCCAAGTTTAACGGCTGTCCAGCTTGCGGGAGCGCTTCGCTTACTCCTGCGGCCCAGGCTCCGGCTTAAGGGGCTTTAGGCATTTGTGGCAAAAGAGGGCATTCTTATGTTGAATGCTCTCGCCACAAGCCGGGCAACTGTAGATCAATTTACTTCCACAATAAGGGCACCCTTTCAGCGTGTTTTCATTACCTTGGACGCTGAATTTACACGAAGGATTAGAGCATATAACGTATTCGAGATACATAGCGTTTCCTTTATAAGGAGTTAAAAAATGGACCAAGACAAAAGAGAAACTTTCGCAAATAAGCTTATAAACACCCTTGAAGGCCTTACGGTTTCAGAGGCTCAGGATACTTTGACTTTTACCTGGGCGCACTTAATTGAGACGCAGCGGGTTACCGCAACCGCTCCAATTCCCGACGGAAGCCCTCAAAAAAAGGTTTCTACGATAGCCGAAGAAAAACTCAAAAAAACCACAAAGCTGGCTCAGTCATATTATAGGGCTCGACGATCAAAAGTGTGACTGTCAAATCCTGCAAATATTTATCCTGGCTGTCACCTTCGGTAGATTTATGATGACGCCGATTGAAGGAGCTTAGATCTTCTGTTCGATATCAACCAAGCCCTTAGCGACAGACTCGATGACCGCTAAAACAGTTGAAGGGCTTTTGGCTATATCAGGGTCAAGACTCACAGCTTTTATATCAATTAAGTGTTCAACAATGCCCGCAGCCAATTCAACAGCTTTTGATTTATCTATAACCGCTCCTTTCAGGAGGTAAATTTAAGATGCATCCCGCAGACATACAGGCAGAGCTTAAAAAAGCCGGGATCACACAAAAGGCGATCGCGCTCGAATACGGGTGCTCTGAGTACCACGTGTCACGTCTTATTAACACGTGCTGGGGCTCCGAGCCCCTCATGGTCTTTATTGCGAAAAAGCTCAGCCGGGAACCCTATGAGGTTTTCCCTCAATACATATTAAGGACGAATCGCCGTGACCGCAAACAACAGTGATTTTATTACCGTTATTAATAACCCATCAAACAGGGTTTTGCAATGTCTAAGGCTCGTAAAAAAATAAACGACAGGCAGATCGCTTTTGATTTTGACCGCGCGATTGACGACTACGGCCGCCTGAAAGAGACCATTATACGGAAAACCGAGACAGTGCCTCTGCCGACCCAGGGCTTTGAGGATGCCTGTGTTAAGGTTGCTGTGGCATGTAAGCACGCGATCCGAAAAAAGGGGTTGAGCCGCGAGCAGGTGTGCGACGGCATAAATGAGTATTTCGGGTGGAGTGAGCGTTTATCAATCCACATGCTTAACCACTATTTGAGTAAACCTACCGAGTATTATCTTCCAGCTTATATGATTTTTGCTATCCAGCGTGTGACCGGCAGTCTTGAGCCGGCAAGTGTGTTTGCCGAGGCGGAAGACGGCCAGGTGATAAGCGGGGATGAGAAACGCCAGATGGCCCTGGGCAAGATCGACGAGATGGTCGGCGAGATGCAGAGGCTTAAAAAAGAGCTTAAAAACGGGTGAACTATAGATGTTTCAGGAGATATCAATAAGCGGGAATCAGGATGTCTGAGCGGGTGAGCGCAAAGGATATCGCGTCTGCTCAGGGTGTGTCAAAGCAGGCGGTCGTCAGCCGGGCAAACAGCGCCGGGTGGCGATACAGTGTGGGATTTAACCGGGCGAGGCTTTATGACGTGGATTCACTGCCGGAAGATGTGAAAGCGGCTTTATCTCTCTCAAAAGGGAGGGACGCTCTATCCTTATATAATAAGGATAGGGTGACGGTCGTGTGCCCGGATCTAACAGCGGAGCAGAACAGCATCGCCCTTGCCCGCTCCGAGCTTGTAAGGAAGTTCAGCGGGCACAAGGAAAAGGCAAACGGCAAAAAAGGCAAGGCCGCCCGCACCTTTATAAAAGGATATAACACGGGCAATTTGTTTCCGCGCGTGTATGAAGTGCTGGGTGCTACCTCTCTTAAGACAGTGGAGCGCTGGGTAAAGCAGCTTAAAGACGCGAGCTTTGAGTATACGGCGCTTGCCCCCAGATACGGGAACCGCAAGGGGTGCCGCAAGACATCGGATGCAGAGGTTCAGGCGGTGCTCCAGTTTGCGCTCCATCCGAACAGGCTGAGGAAAAGCGAGGCGGTGCGTCTTGCGAAACTCAAGCTAGAGAAAAACGGGGTGGCCTCTCCGAGCAGCGAGGCGACGCTTTTGCGCGCCTTAGATGACTGGGGGAACAGTAATTTCGACCAGTGGGTGTTTGCCCGCGAGGGAGAAAAAGCATTAAACGACAAGGTGCTGCCCTATCTTGAGCGCGATTCAACGCTCCTTGAAGTGGGTGACGTGCTGGTCGCAGACGGCCATATCTTAAATTTCAACGTGCTGCACCCTTTCACAGGCAAACCGATCCGGCCGACGCTCCTTTGCTGGTACGACTGGGCAAGCCGCATGCCGCTTGCGCGGCAGATCATGGCCACGGAGGACACCCAGTGCATATCGGCCGCTCTAAGATCCGCTATCCTGCGCCTGGGGAAGGTCCCGCGCGTGGCGTATCTGGATAACGGACGGGCGTTCAAGTCGAAATTTTTCACCAGTAAAGATATTGATTTTGAGGAGATGGGCTTTTACGGCCTTTATGCCAGGCTCGGGATGGAGACGATCTTTGCGTGGCCGTATCACGGGCAGAGCAAGCCGGTCGAGCGGTTTTTCGGGACGTTTTCCGAGCTTGAACGGCTGATGCCTACATATTGCGGTACATCGATTGCGAACAAGCCCGCGCACCTTCATAGGTCGGAGAGGCTTCACAAGCGCATACATAAGAAAAGATACGGCGACTGGACCCCTACCATTGAAGAGGCGGGCCGGATAATAGAGGAGTGGTACGAGGCTTATGCCGGCCGGTCGCACAGAGGCCTTAAGGGACTGGCACCTGTTGACGTGTTTGAAGCCGGCAAGGGGCCGGGTGTTGATGCGGCCGAGCTTAACTACCTTATGATGGCAAGCACTGCCAAGGTGGTGGGCAGAAACGGCGTGAGTATGTTCGGCCGCCACTACTATGATTCGGCCCTTTACGGACTCAGGCAGCGGGTGATCGTGAAATACGATCTCGAAGACTTAAGCCAGGTCTTTGTCTACACAGAGGACGGCACCCGCCAGATCTGCCAGGCGCAGCCTGTTCAAGGCGTGCATCCGATCGCCCGGATCACCGGGACCAAGGATGACATTGCGGCTGTTAAGGCGGGGATCGTGCAGAAGAACTCCCTTAAAAAGTCAACCGAGTCGACCGCGCGCGAGTGGGTGGAAAACGCTCCGCGGCTGATAGATGAAAAATACGGGGCGGTGGAAGCACCCGCCAGGCCGGCCGAGCCTGAAAAACAGACAACCACCCAGGGTGAGGCAGAGCATATCGAGCGGCAGGCCGAGAAGATGAAGGTGCTTGAGCTTAAGCCCAGGACGGTGGAGAGCTTTGACAGTGAGCCTGACAGGTACGAGGCGTATCTTGAGCGGGAGTCAAAGGATGGGGTGCTTGGGCCTGATCAGAAAAAATTCATGCGGTATTTTGAATCTACCGAACTTTATAAGGAGCTTGCGGACCGGTTTGAGTTTCTGCGCGAGCTCTGGCTAACAGATGAGCAGGAGGTGTGTCTATGAACGGGAATCTGCTTAAAAATATCTTTGTACAAACTCAGAACGCAAAAAGCTTTATCACCGCAATGAAAGAGGCTGAAAGGGCCGCAGGCGAGCCGAGGCTGCTTGTGTTCTGGGGCCAGGCAGGCAGGGGTAAGACGACTGCCGCGCGGTTTTTCTCAGCCCAGGAGGGCTGGACCTACTGCCGAGCAAAGACACTGTGGAGCGAGCTGTGGATGCTCCAGGACTTGTGCTTTGAGCTTAAGGTTGACCCTGTACCTAAAAGGAAGAAGCCCTGCTTTGAGGCGATTGTGGCACGGCTTGAGGATGACCCGGACACGGTGATCGTGCTCGATGAGGCGGACAAGGTGAGCGCGAGCGCGCTTGAGGTGATAAGGGATCTTGCGGACATTACATGCGTGCCGTGGGCGCTCGTGGGCGAAAAGCTCATCATGCACAAGATGAAGCGCGAGCGCAGGATCTGGAGCCGGACACTAAAGGCTGTCGGCTTCGGGCCGATATCTGCTGTGGATGTGCTCTATTTTGCCAAAGAAGCGGCAGGTTTAAAGCTTTCAGCTGCCCAGGGAAAGAGGATCGAGGAGGCGGCGGAAGGCGATTTCCGGCTGGTTGTGCGCGATATCCGGCGGATAAAAGAGATCATGATCGCAAGCGGCCATAATGATCCAAACGATGATGTAATAAAGCGCGCCCTGGCGCAGGGCTTAAGGGGTAACTGATGGCATGGGGTGATATGGCGGCTCAGATACGCAAGGAGGCAAAGACGATGGGCGTGTTTACGCCTTCCGCGATTGCCAATGCCGTAGCTCTTGAGCGCTACTCCCAGAGGAAACAAGTCAAGAATATGCTTCGGGATTTTGTAAAGCGCGGCGAGATCGAGCGGATCGCGACCGGCCTTTACAAATACAGGGGCCTGACGGTGAAGCGCACAAAGCTTGAGGTGGTGTGGCACCTGGTAAGGAGCCACCGGACGTTTACGGCGGCTGAGATCGAGCGCCTATCAGGCGCCGCAAGGCCGACCGTACTTGAATACCTCAATTGTCTTAAGGGGTTCGGGTATTTGCGGAAAATTGACAAATACCACTGGCGCCTGGTCAAGGACCCTGGGCCGGACGCGCCCGTAAACACTGCCAAGTGCAAGAGATTGAAAGAGATACGGAAGACGGCAGGAGTGACGCGAACTCAAGGAGGACTGTCATGAAACTTAAAACCAGCAAGGTGTGTCTTGATTGTGACGAGATCTTTGACGGTGAGTTGACTCAGTGCCCGAAGTGCGCAAGCCCCGCGTGGGCATGGATAAACAGGTGGCTGGGGCCGCCCGCGGGCAGGCAGATTATAACCAACCTGGGAGCAGGAGATGGCGCTCACAAGTAAACAGAAAGCGCTTTTGCATATCGCGCCCCAACGGCTGGGCATAGACGCCGACACGCGCCTGGACATCCAGGCCGATATCGGCGGCGCCCGCTCGTCAAAGCACCTGGACTATCAGGGCTTTCTCGCCGTGATGCGCTACTACGAGGGCTGCGGTTTTGAGTGCAACCTGGGGCCTGAGCCGGGCAAGGCACACAGGCCGGGCATGGCAACCGATAAGCAGATAAAAAAGATATACGCGCTGTGGTGGAGCCTGGGCGCTGCCTACTACAAGAAAGGCCAGGAGAGGAAGGCCTTGAGGGGCTTTTTAAAGAAGCGTTTCCGGGTGGATCATGAGAATTTTCTGTCCTTTAAAAAGGCGCACAACGTGATCGAGGCGATAAAGTCAATCGAGACCAGGGGGGCCTACGATGCATCTAGCAGACCTGGGGTTTAACACAAAGACCGGTTATCACAGCAAACAGCTCACAGCCACTGAGAGCAGGTTCCTGGGGATACTGTGGGTGAGCCATGTGGGGGCTAAAAACGCCCTTCCGGCAGACCATTTCGCGGCCATGTATCAGTTCAACGTGGAAAGGCAGAGGGTCAAGGAATTCCTGCGCCGACAGACTGTCACGCTGATGGGCCGCTATGACCTGGCTGCGGCAAAGAGGGAATTGCGGCATCTTCAAAATCATATACTTAAGGATCACGACCAGATCGCGGTGCTGTCAAAGGCGGGCACGGGCGGCGGTTATTACATGGCCGAGACGGAAGCGGAGGTGGATGCCTTTTATTCACAGTTCCGGCAGCGGGGCCTGACGGGTCTCGTAAAAGCCAGCCGCGGAAAGCAGGCTGCCCTGGTGGACCTGGTGGCGCAGTTGTCCTTTGAGTTCGAGGAGCTTGTGGATAAGACCCTGTCGGCAGGTCCTGTGCGGCCGGCAGTGATCGAGGCGCCGGCTCCTGTGGAAGTGGTGGACGCATTTCTTGAGCGCATGACGCGCGAGCCTGAAAAATTTGCAGATGGTTTGAGAAAAATCGGGCGCAAATACGGGGGCGTGCTGCTGCCGAAAGAGCAGATAACCGCTATGCAGCAGAAGGCGGCCGAGCTTCAGGAAATGGTGACGAGACTGACCGCGTGATTACAAAAAAGAGGCTGTATCGATGCTGGAGATATCGCAATATTTCAAAGAGAAATGGGCAGAGAGGGTCGGAGAACCCCTGCCCGCCGCCGGTAAGCTTGACTGGATGATTAAACATTCGCCGTATCTCCAGCGCTGCCTCGACCTTTACGAAGGCGGAAGCAACGGCAACCGGGGCAGAAAGCGCCGGGTGCTTGCCCTTTTCTGGATCCGGGACGATGTGGTCGTGAAAGTGGACACGATCAACCGCGTGGCCGTGTCGGTTATGACCAGGAACGTGGTGCCAAGGAGGTCGGCATGATCGGATTCTGCGAGCAGTGTGGGTGCGAGATACGCGTGGCTGATGACCTGGGCCGGGTGCTTGAGACAAAGATTCGGCGGCCGTGGCTGGTGGGATGTCCGGGTGCCGGACAGAAGGAGATTGTCGAGACCGAGCTTTTGTGTCGCGACTGCGCGGATGCAGAGGACCGGCTTGAGATTGACCAAGACCGACGAACTGCTGGGGGTGAGCGATGAACCTGCCTGAGATAGGAGACATGATCACGACGGAGCGCGGGATTGAGCTTTGCCGGCACTTCGGACTTTACGACCTTGTCACTCGGATTAAAGATAATCCGGGTGCGTTCAAGGAATGGAAATTCGACGGCTGCTCCGGCCTGCCTGATGAGCTGATGGGGCTTTTCACCGGGTGCGACTGGAAGGATATCACGTACAAGTGCTGTCTGCCGCACGATCTTTGCTACGCATACGGTGAGCCGGGAAACGAGACTGAAAGAAAACTGACAGATAGAATGTTCCGGGGGCGGTTAATAGTGGATGCCGGGATGAGACGTTGGGCCGCTGATGCGTTTTATGCGGCTGTAAGGGTAGGGGGAACCGAGGATTTCGGGCTGTCTTTTTCCTGGGCATTTGCGAGTTTTACAAAATGAGCGACAAGAAACTGACTTTGAATGATCTGCCGAAACCCGTGTTGGTTAAGCTGTTAACGGCGATTGCGAGATCAAATCTGATCAAAGAGGCTGATCTCGCGAAACTACTTCTGAAAGACAAGTTTCGACAGGCCAATAGGGTCATGAAAAAAGCCGATAAGCTCAAAGGCCTTACGCTCAAATCAAGTGCTAAGAGACAAAAATATGCAAAGCTCATCTATCGCGCAAAGAAACTCTATGACGAGGGTGTCATACTGAATGACCGATACAGCCTAAACGCACTTACATCTGAGAGGGTTGACTGATGACCGATAAGATCACATGCCCATATTGCGAACGTAGTTTCGACGTCGATCAGGCGGAGCTCGCCGAGCTGATGAGGCAAAGGGCTGAGGTGGCGGCGAAGCTGGGACAGCGGTTCTGGCGGCTGGCGAACGAGTATGTCGATGCGTTCCGGGCCTCCCCTTCCGGCCGGATCTCGATCAAGCGCCGGGCGCGGATCATCGAGGGCCTGGCCGCGCTGGTTGAGATAGCCGAGTTTGCGCTCGAGGGGCACCGGTATAGAGTGGACAGGAAGATGATTACCTCTGCGCTCACGGCCGTGTGCGACGCCCAGAAGTTTGGGCTCAAGAACCACAACTACCTTAAGCGGGCCTTGGTGTCGCACGGGGCCGAGCGGGTAAGCGCCCAGGGCCTTACCGCGAAACAGGAGCAGGCCATTGAGGCCGCACGGCTCGCGAAAAGCCGGGCGACAAGCTCGAGCGCCGCCTTATCGAGCGAAGAGGACGAGATATTATCGCGGGACGAGATCACCCGAAGGGCCAGGGAAATTACCAACCCAAACACGAGGTGAAATCATGGGAAAAGGAAAACGGCGGGATGTTGAGCAGGCATTAAAGAACGCGGGGATCGTCTTCCCGGCGGTCAGGGCCAACAAACGGGCTAAAGAGATGAGGCAGCTTTTAAACGATATGCTCGGATTTAATGACAAATCTCTGCACTTCGTGAAAGGGGGTGCCCTGTGACACTTAAGAAGATCTACCCTGTGTATTGCGCTTGGTGTGAGGAAAAAGGGCGTGTCACGCGGGTTGGATGGGCTTCTGTGTCGCATTCTCACGGGATATGTAAGGAATGCAAGAGGGAAGTGCTCGCGGAGGCAAGGGAATATATAGCACTCAAGAGGATCGGAAAGGGCACGCCGCTCAAGATTTGCAACGGAGACGGAGATTGAGCAGAGAAGCTGATAAAACGGGATCGGATGCGCACTGGATACGCGATGTAGCAAGGAACCTGAGAAAGCGCCGGTTTTCCGGGCGCTTCGGGCTAATTTACCGCAACGGAAAAATTGTGGCACATCATAAAATAGAAGTCGAAGGCGAAAGAGTACAGGGCGGGGTTGCTCTGCCGAACAAAACGGCAAGGAGCCGATCGCAGGCAAAAGTTAAATAATCTGTATTTATTTAGTGATAAGTCATTTATTGTTGTTTATTATTATACAGTTGCTTGACAATATACACGCTCAGGCAGAGGGGTTGCCTGGGAACGGCCGAAAGGCCGGGATCGGAAGCGGCAGACACCGGACCGGTTCATCACCTGGAAAAAAGGGGTGATGGACCGGTCTTTTTTTTGTGGAGCAGAGAAAATGAGCAAGACGGCAAAAAGGATTTCAAGACTGCTTGATGAGGCGGCGCTCCTTCTGGGGGAATGCCGGCAGTTGCAGCGGGAGGCATGGGATGAGCTCGATATGCTGGAAAAACGTGAGGCACTTTAAGCGGCATGAGTTCGACGACCCCCTTTATCCAGGCAGCGGGGATCTGGTAGACGGGCAACTGCTCATGATGCTCGATGACATGAGGCACGAGCTGGGGTGGCCGGTAATCACACACGCGGCAGTCGGCGGGTGCGTGGACGTGGAAGGAAGCCACGGTCATGCAGACGACAGTTATCACTTAAAGCGCATGGGCTGCAAGGCGGTTGATTTTCATTTTGCCATGAAGGCTACGAGCAGGCTTCAATTTTACAACGTAATGAAGTGCGGCTTTACAGGTATCGGGGTTTATTACGACTGGCACTGGGCGGACCGCTTGCTGCCGGTAGGTTTTCACGTAGACCTGCGGCCCAAGGACAGGACTCAGATCTGGACGCGGGTAAACGGCAGATACTTTTACCTGCTGCAACAGTAAATAGCAAAAAGGAGGGACGGGCAATGAGACGTAGACCGATTAGTTTTACAGGCATAATGATTCTGTTTTTTATGGCGGCGGCGCTCATGTTTTCAGGGTGCAGCGGGGTGACGGTAACGGCGCCTGATCCGGAGGTGACCGGGATAATTTTATATGAAGCAGGCTACGACCTGGCCGCGATCGCGCTTGCGGATCAGCCTGAGCGGAGGATCGAGCGGGCGGAGTTTGCGATCGGCGCGGCGCTGGCCATGCTTGAGGAGGAGAAGGATCTGGGCAAAGTGATCAGCGGCATCGCGGATTTTGTCGAGACATACGACGTCGGGGATGAGGCAAAAGTCGAACAGTGGAAGCCGGTAGCCATTTCCGCAGTTCGTATATTAAAAAGCTTTATCGAACTCGACTTGGACATACCGGAGAAATACACACTTGCATTCATGTACACAAAGAGTTTCCTTGAAGGAGCACAGGAAGGCGTGAAAAGCCTTTCCTGAAAGCATTTAACACACTTTGTTAGTAACTTTAAATACAAATTGACACACAAACAACTGGAGGCACAATGAAACCCTGGTACAAACAAAAGACGACTCTGGCAGGAATCGGGGCTGTGGTCACGGGGATTGGGCAGATGATCGCGGGTGACTATGCCGGCGGGAGCCAGATGGTCGTGATCGGGTTGATCGGGATTTTCGGGCGCCAGGCAGTAAACAGGATCGGGAGCTAGGGAGACGCGATGGACCCGGCTATCTATCAGGAGGTGAAGCTCTGGGCGGGTATAGGGCAGTGGATATTCAACGCGCTGGTGGCGGCTTATCTTTGGTTCGCACGCAAGCAGACGGCAACCAATAAAGCAGTGTCCGGGGCCTACGCGCGGATAGAGCAGACGGAAAAAAGCATTATCCGCATAAATGGAGAGCTTTCCGGGCTGCCGAACCAGCGGCAGCTCGAGACCCTGGGTGAGAACATCCGGTCTCTAACAAGTGAGCTGGGAGAGACAAAGGGCCGGCTGGAGGGCCTCAACCGGGTGGCCGATCTGATGAACGAATTTTTAATCAATCAAGGTGGGAAGAGATGAACAATTTCAGTGAGCTTTTGGATTCGGACAGGCGCCTGGCGATACTCAAATCGCTCATGGACGGCGACGGATCTCTCAACGAGTCGATTCTCCAGACCGTGCTGGACATGCTGGGGCACGCAGTCTCCAGGGACAAGATCAGGACGGACCTCGCCTGGCTCAAAGAGCAGGGCCTTGTCACCCTTGAGACGATCGTAAACGTTCAGGTCGCCCATTTGACTGACCGGGGATGTGACGTGGCCGAGGGCCGGGCCGGCGTTCCGGGTATTAAACGACCTCGTCCGTCAGGAGGCAGGCAATGAGCCAGCAGTCCACCATCGTCCTGCTGCCGGAAGATATCCGGGTAAAACTCCAGGAACTGCTCAGGGACCCGAGGGTGACGCAGCTTGAGGCGACCAGAAAAATTAATGAAATTCTGGAAGCCGAAGGACACGATGACCGGCTTTCAAAAAGCTCGGTAAACCGCTACGCCGTGAAGATGGAGGAGGTCGGGCGGAAGCTGAGGCAGAGCCGGGAAGTAGCGCGGATGTGGATCGGAAAGCTGGGCAACGAGCCCCAGGGAGAGGTCGGAAAGCTCTTAAACGAAATGGTGCGGACCCTGGCATTTGAGGCTGTGGTGGACATGGCCGAGGGGTCTGAGCCTGTCTCGCCCAAGATGCTCAAGGATCTGGGTATTGCGGTTGAGCGCCTGGAGCGGGCGGCGAGCGAGAACGAAAAGCGTGATGAGGAAATCCGCAAGCATGCGCTTGAGGATGCGGCGGACGCCGTGGACGAGGCGGCCAAACAGCAGGGCTTAAACGAGGAGCAGGCCAGGTTCTGGCGCGAGAAAGTCCTGGGGGTGAGATAGATGGCGAGATCTGGAGACATAGAACGGCTTCTCGGCTGGGATGAACTGCCGGCCAGCGTGCGCGAGATCCCGGACGGGCTTGACCCGATGGCCGAGGGTGTGCTCATGAGCCATCAAGCCGTGTGGCTCAAGCGGCTCCACAAGAGCGCGCTCAACATCGCAGAAAAAGGTCGGCGGACAGGCATTACCTTTGCCACTGCACTTGACGATACCATCACCGCCTCGACCAGCAAGGCCGCGGGCGGTGATAACACGTTTTACATAGGCGACACACGGGAAAAGGGCCTCGAATATATCGGCTACTGCGCGCACATGGCCAAGGTAATGGCCTCGGCAATGGCAGAGGGGTGGCGCGGCATAGAGGTGTTCATGTTCGAGGATCAACAGCCGGACGGGAGCACGAAGCAGATCCAGGCGTACCGCATCCGGTATGCAAGCAGGTTCCAGAATGTGGCACTGTCGTCAAATCCTGCCAGCATCCGCGGCCTACAGGGGATCGTCAATATCGATGAGGCCGCCTTTCACCGAAACGTCCAGGCGGTGATCGATGCCACCCTGGCACTCATCATCTGGGGCGGGCAGATCAGGATTATCAGCACGCACAACGGCGCTAAAAACCCGTTCAACCAGCTCATCCACGACACCAGGTCGGGTCTGTACGCATTTAAGATCTTTCGCATTACGTTCGACGATGCTGTGGCAAACGGCCTGTACGAGCGGGTGTGCATGGTCAAGGGGTGGACACCCACGCCGGAAGGGAAGCGTGAGTGGTACGAGCTGGTGCGCGGGGCATACGGCGTGAATAAGGCGGCCATGCGGGAAGAGCTTGACGCGGTGCCGCGTGAGGGCTCAGGCGTTGCCATCCCGAGCATCCTGATCGAGGCATGCATGCCCGAGGAGCGGCCGATCCTGCGCCTTGCGCTTGAGAGGGAGTTCGCTCTCAAGGGCGAGGGCTACAAGAGATCATGGTGCGAGGAGTGGATCCGCAGGCACCTTGCGCCGGTGATGGAGGCGCTTGACGAAAAACGCGAGCACGTGTTCGGCCAGGACTTCGCACGGTACGGCAACTTTTCGATCGTGGCGCCACTTGAGATTCAGCAGAACCTGACGCGTAAAAGCCCTTTTATCGTCGAGATACACAACGTGCCGAGTCGGCAGCAGGAGCAGGTGCTGTGGTATGTGATCGAGCATCTGCCCAGGTTCCGCGGCGGGGCGATGGATGCGACAGGGCCGGGCCTTACGCTTGCCGAATATACGGCGGATAAGTACGGCAGGCCCCTGATCGAGGAAATCACGCTGAACGACGCATGGTACCGCGAGCACATGGTGCCTTTTCAGGATGCCTTCGAGGACCAGACGATCAATCTTCCAAGGGATGCGGACATCAAAAACGACCTGCGGACCCTGGAGCTGATCAACGGCATAATCAAACTGCCCGGACTGACTGTAAGGGATACTAAAAATCAGGACTTTAAACGGCACGGGGATTCGGCGATCGCGCTCGCACTGGGGCACTATAAGTCAAGGCACCTGAGTGGCGGACCGGTGGAATACATGGGAATATCAAAAAGACGATTTGCAGGCACGCGGGGTACCTACTGATGATACTCGACCAGTTCGGAAGAGAGATAAAGATTACCAAGGCGCCCGAAAAAAGACCCCTGGCAGCGGCGCCGGTGCTCGACTCGTGGCGTGAATATGTCTGTGCCGGGCTTACCCCGCAGCGGCTCACCGCCCTGCTGAGAGAAGCGGATGCCGGGGATGTCCGGCGCCAGGCCGAGCTTTTCGACCAGATGGAGGAAAAAGACGCCCACCTGCTGGGGGAGGCGGCAAAAAGGCGCAATGCCATCCTGGACATCGAGTTTAAGGTTTCCCCGGCCACGGAGGACGGCAGGGATGTCAAGGTCGCAAAGTTTGTTCAGGAATATTTCGATAATATGACGGACTGGGACGATACCCTGGTAGCCCTCCAGGACAGCGTGGGAAAGGGGTTTTCAGCCCTTGAGATCCAGTGGGACGTATCGACCGGGCAGGCCATGCCGAACGATCTGGATTTTATCGAGCAAAAACGTTTTCTCTTTACCGACCAGGCTGGTTATCTGCGCAAATACCCGCGCCTGATCTCGGACGATGACTCGATGGGTACCGAGATCCCGGCGTGGAAGATCCTTTTTCACCGGTACGGCGGAAAGGCGGGGCACGCGGCAAGATCCGGCATATACAGGGTGTGCACCTGGATGTACCTGTTTCGCAACTACTCGCTCAAGGACTGGATGGGTTTTATCGAGGTGTTCGGCATGCCGCTCAGGCTGGGGAAATACGACTCAGGGGCGAGCCAGGAGGATAAGGACGCGTTGATCACGGCCATACAGAACCTGGGCTCGGACGCGGCGGGAATTATCTCCAAAGGCACTGAGATAGAATTCATAGAGGCGATAAAAGGCAGTGGAAAAAGCGATAACCCGTATCTGGCGCTGGCCGGGTTTTGCGCCAAGGAAATAAGCAAGGCCCTGCTGGGCCAGACACTCTCAGCCGAGGTGGGGGACTCAGGCTCTTACGCTGCGAGCAAGACGCATAACGAGGTGAGGCTTGACCTGGCCAAGGCGGACACCAGGGCGGTCGGCGCCTCCGTCAGATACCAGATCATACGACCGATGGTAGGTTTTAATTTCGGTTGGGACACGCCCTGCCCAGGCTACAAGGCGATCTGGAACGAGAGGGAGGACCTTCAAAGCCTGAGCGAGACTTACAAGAACGTGGCCGCGCTCGGCCAGCCTATCGCGGCCGAGCATGTGAGCGAACGGTTTGGGATCCCGTTGCCTGAAAAAGGGCAGACAATCCTTCAGCCTCAGTCGCCGGGAATAGCCATGAAAGACTCTGATTTAAACGTAGCCGGGCTATTAGGCCCCGATGCGGGGCCTTACATGCCTGTTGCCGGAAAAGTCGCTACAGGGGCAGAATTCAACGCCCGGCTGAAAGCTCCGGAAGACCCTGACTCCCCCGCCGATACGCTGAACGCCCTGGGCGCGAAGGTGCTTGATGCGGCTGATTTTGATGGGCTCACAGGCGTGATCGAGAAAGCGCTTAACGATGCGGCAACGCTTGAGGAATTCAGGGACCGGCTTCTTGATCTTTACACGGAGATGGATGAAGCGGCCCTCGGTGAGCTGATGGCCAGGGGCTTAACTCTTGCCGAATTATCCGGGAGGTTCGATGCCGAAGAGCGCTGAATATATGAATCTGCCCTTTGACGAGGCGATCGATTTTTTCAGGCAAAAGGTGGATCTGCCCACCCGGACATGGAAAGACCTGTGGCAGGGCATGCACTCACGCGGCTTTGTGTCGGCTGGGGCCATGAAAAACGAGCTTTTAGCCGACCTTCACGGCGCGGTTCAAAAGGGGCTTGACACGGGCTCGACCCTTGCCGATTTCAAAAAGGAGTTCGGGGACATCGTCACCCGGCACGGCTGGAAATATAAAGGAGGCAAGGCGTGGCGGGCCGCGACCATATTCAACACGAACCTGAGCACGGCTTATTCCGCGGGGCACTACAAGCAGATGACGGACCCGGCGGTCCTGGCAATGCGGCCCCTTTGGCGCTATGTGGCATCAGGCTCAGCCGAGCCCAGGGTGGAGCACATTCAGTGGTACAATCTGGTACTGCCGGCGGACGACCCGTTCTGGAATGATCACACGCCCCCCAACGGCTGGGGCTGCAAATGCGGGGTCGTGAGCCATTCGGCACGCGAGGTCGAGCGTCTCAAAAAAGAAGAGGCAAGCGGCCCCTACCCTGTAAGGACGAAGGCCCCTAAGAAGGAATACTACGAGTGGACGGACAAAAAAACGGGAGAGATCCTCAGGGTTCCAAAGGGCATAGATCCGGGATGGGACTACAACCCGGGTAAGGCCGCGTGGGGCGAGCGGATCTCGCAAGACGCCATGAACGCCTGGCGCGCCCAGGGGGCCAAGGCCTATGAAAGGCTCACGCCTGGGGCATGGGACACGGCGGGCAGGCCGGAGCTGATCACGGTTGATAGACCGGTTGCAAAGGTAGGCAAGGCTTTTTCCGGGACGGCCCGGACTGCGGCCGCGCTCAAAAAGACCCTGGGCGGGGATGAGAAGATATTTTCGTTCAAAAAAGGGTCTTTTCGCTATGACATCGTCGCGAACGCAAACGCGATCGCCGAGCATCTGCCGGAGGGCCGCACACCTTTTATACCCTTTATCCCGGAGGCGCTTGAAGACCCTTTTGAGGTGTGGATGAGTTTTGAAAGGCACAAAGGCACGGGCAAATATGAGCTGCGGCAGAGGATAATCAAGGCCGTCGAACTTGACCGCGACCGGGCGGTCCTGATGGTGGCTCAAGCAAACGCGGGCCGCATGGAGGCATGGACCATGATACCTACAAGTGATTTGAAATATGTCAACAATCAGAGGCAGGGGAAGCTGATATGGGCAAGATAGGGTCTCAGGCGCCGCGGTTGCCTGGCCGCCCGGAACCGGCATAAGGACCGCGGCCCGTACCGGTTCCATCGGAAGAAAAATTATAGACAAAACAGGAGAGGCTGTCAAGTGGCGGGAGTGAGCATAAAGGTAGATATCGACGACAGAGAGGTTGAAGAGCTGCTTTCACGGCTCAGGGAGCGCGTTGAGGATCTGACGCCCGTCATGAAGATTATCGGGGAAACGGTTCGTACGTCGGTCGTCAGAAACTTCGAGAAGGGAGGCCGCCCTGATGCCTGGCAGCCCCTTGCTCCGGCCACTTTGAAAGGGGAAAAAAGAGGTGCCGGCATTCTGCGGCGCCGGGGGTTCGCGGGCGGGCTGCTGGGCTCGATCAACAGCAAGGCCTACAAGGACCGGGCCGTTGTGGGGACCAACAAGGTATACGGCGCGATCCATCAGTTCGGCGGAAAGGCAGGGCGGGGGCACAAGGTTACCATCCCGGCCAGACCCTTTCTCATGGTGCAGGATGAGGACTGGGACGAGATAAAAGAAGCGCTTGCCGGGTACATATTCGGACCGGCGTGAAAAGGGGGAAAGACATGCAGGTAGTGCACCTTTTAAAGGAGATTGATAAAGACGCGCCCACCGAGTTTCAGGTTCTTCCCTTCGGCAGGGTGGAGCTAGAGGGCGAGCCCGACGCGTATGTGGATGAAGACACGGCGCGGGCGATTCTGGCTGATTTTGAGCGGCGCGGAAACGACATGGTGATCGATTACGAACATCAGACGCTCATGGATGTGCAGGCCCCGGCTGCCGGGTGGATCAAAAAACTCGTGGACAAGGGCAAAGAGGGACTTTGGGTCGCTGTCGAATGGACCGCGCAGGCCAGGAAATATATCAACAACCGTGAATACAGGTATTTTTCGCCTGTCATGTGGCTTGAAAAAGGATCTCGCAGGGTCGCCGGGCTGAAGAATGTGGCGCTCACCAATGACCCGAAAATCAACAACCTTAAACCGATTATTTCAAAGCTCAACGAACAATCAACCCAAAAGGAGGGAGAAGAGATGTTAAAGAAAATTCTAAAGGCATTAGGCCTGGCGGATGACGCAGGCGAGGACAAGGCAGTCGAGATGGTGGAGTCTCTCGTCGCCAAGGACAAGGAGCTTGAAACAAAAACCGAGGTCTCGGCCTGCAAGGAAGTCCTTGAGGCACTTAAGCTCAAGGAAGGGGTGGACGCGGAGGCCGTTATCGCCAAGATCGACGAGCTAAGCGCCCCTGCCGGATCGGCGATTGAGCTGAGTAAGCAGGTCGCGCAACTGACCATACAGATAAACGACATAAAGCGGGATGACCTGGTGGAGCTGGCCCTTAAGGAGGGCAAGACCTCGCCTGATGAGGTGAAAAAGTGGGGCCTGGATCTGGCGGCTAAAAACCCAGCCATGTTCGAACAGGTCGTGCTCTCCCGGCCGGAAGGAAGCGTGATGCCGGTGAACGGTCTTCCGAAGGGTGCGCCCAAAAAGGGAGAGGCGATAGAAGAGGTGACTCTTACGGTCGCAAAGCTGATGGGAAACACGGAAGCGGACATCAAGAAATACTCGGCATAGCTTCCTTTAAGGGCGGTAAATCACCAACAACACAAAAAAAACAGGGAGGATGAAATTATGGCACTAACAGCTGATAAAGAGCTGCAATACACCGAGGGCGTGGAACTTCCGTTTCCGGTGGAAGAGGCAAAAACCATTTACGGCGGCAGTTTCGCGTGCGTGAACGCAAACGGATACGCCGAGCCGGGGGCTGATACCGCAGGTCTTATTTTTGAAGGCATCGCCACCGGCCAGGTGGATAACTCAGGTGGGGCGGACGGGGACAAACAGGTCGTGCTTAGAAGGAGGGGCCTTGTAAAGGCACTGCTTGACACGGCCATCACCCAGACGAACGTGGGAGATAACGTATTTCTGGTGGACGACCAGAGTGTCGACCTGGTCGCAAACGTTACGCACAACATTTTATGCGGGGTGATCGCGGGCTTTATCGACACGACACACGCGTGGATAGATATTGAGCCCGCCATCCGCCAGGCGGATGTGGCCACCCATATCGCGGACGACTCGGAGGCTCATGCGGCAAGCGCGATCAGCATGGGGGACGCAGGCACTCACACGGATCAGACAGACGTGGAAGGCGGGATGCAGGAAATCTATCAGGACCTTAAAAGCGCGCAGGCGATCATCCAGCTTCCGCTGGGCGCGTGGACCGAGGCGGACGGAACGGCCCTGGCTGACTTCGGGGACGGGGCATCAACCACTCCTGGATGGAGCGCAGGAGATGAGGGTTTTGGAATCAGGTGGAACAACCACGCGAACCCCGACCCGATCTCGACGAGCGTGGTGATCCCGCCTGACCTGGATGACACGAAGGATGTGGTTATGCATGTGATGGGAGCCAAGACCGGGGCCACTGAGGCGGACGCGGTGGTGTGGACCATCGAGGCGTTTAACAACGTGGACGCGGCCGAGTATGACGCGGACGCGGATTTCGGAGGCGACTCTTCCGCAATGACAGGGACTGCAAACGCAAAGACCTGCCAGGAAGAAACTCTCACGCTGGCTGCGGCAAACGTGGCCGGATCTCCGTGCGTGCTGGCGTTAACCATGCAGCCGAAAGACGGGACCCTGGGGACGGACGATGTGATCGTGCTTGGAACATGGCTCGAATACACGCGCAAACTGCGCACCTCGTAAGAGGCTGCCAGGCGCGAAGAGATGCGAATTTAACTGCTACGGAAACACTAATAAGGAGGAATTGTCATGCTGGTTAATCAAGCAAATCTTACGGCGGTTTTCATTAATTTGAAGACCACATTCAACAAGGCGTTTGAGGTTGCTCCCTCCCTGTGGGAGAAGACAACCATGAAGGTGCCGAGCGGATCGGGCCAGAATAATTACGTCTGGTTGAGCCGCTTTCCCAAGATGCGCAAGTGGTTGGGAGACAAGGCATTAAAAACCCTGGAGGCGTTTAAATACACGATCGTGAACGATGATTTTGAGGCAACGGTCGAAGTGGATAGAAACGATATCGAAGACGACAATATCGGAATTTACGCTCCACAGGCCCAGGAGGCCGGGTTCAGCTCAAAGCAGCTGCCGGATGAAATTGACGCGGATCTCAAAAACAACGCGTTCATAAACGAATGCTTCGACGGCCAGTACTTCTACGACACGGATCATTCGGTGGCGGACGAAAGCGTGAGCAACAAGGGAACCACAGTGCTTTCGGCTGCTTCAACAGTCCTGGCCACTGCGAGCTACGGAGCCGCCAGGACGGCCGTCATGTCGTTTACCGATGATGAGGGAAGGCCCCTGGGGCTTATCCCGGACCTGCTCGAAGTGCCGCCCGCACTTGAGGCGACAGGCCGGCTGCTCGTGGAAAACGCCAAGCTCACCGACCAGTCCCCCAACCCCTACAAGGGTACTGCCACCCTGCTTGTTAATCCCAGGCTTACAAGCACAACCGCGTGGTTCCTGCACGTGACTAGCCGGCCGCTAAAGCCTTTCGTTTATCAGGAGAGAAAGGCCCCGGTGTTCGTGCAGCAGACAACACCTGACAGCGAAAGCGTGTTCATGCGCAAGAAGTTCAGGTTCGGGGCCGAGGCAAGGGCTGCGGGCGGATACGGCCTGTGGCAGATGAGTTACGGCTCAACCGGTGGGGGCTGATAGCTGAGCCAGGTATCTTTTTGACGGCAAGTGCCGCCCCTTGCCGGGCGGCCGGGCGGCACTTTTAAACTAACTCATTACGGGAGACAGGGACATGATCAAGATAAAGTCAAAAAGAAACGGGTTCCGCAGGTGCGGCATTGCGCACACGAAAGAGCCCAGGGAATATCCGGAGGGTGCTTTCTCGGCGGCTGAGATCGAAGTGCTGAAGGCGGAGTCGATGCTCACAGTGTTGGTGGTCGAGGAGGAGGAACCCAGGGACACAAAGAACTTTAAGCCGGAAGATATAATGGAGGACGAACTGATAGCGGAACTGAGCGAACACCAGGGTTTTGTGCCTGTGGAAAGCCAGGGAGAACTCGTGGCGATGGTGGAGGCACATCGCGAGGCAAAGGCAAATGAAGACAGGGTCACGGTGGCAGCGGCTGTCAAAAGGGCGATTGATGCCGGGCAGGTGACTAAGGACGGAAAACCAACCCTGGATTATCTGAGCGTCCTGTGCGGCCGGCGGGTGGGCGGCGCCGAAAGGGACGAGATCCTGGCCGACGCCAAAACCGAAGAAGATAAAGACCCGGACGGTGAGGGGACCCAGCCTCCGGACGCAGAAAAAACCGATGAGGACGGCGAAGGCGGGCCTCCGGAGACGGAGAAAACCGACAAAAGTGGCGACGGGGCAGAACCACCGGACGCCGGGAACGACGTGACTGACACGGACGGAGAATAGGCGATGGCGTATTCGACACAGGCAGACATCCTGGAGCAGGTAGAGGAAAATCTCCTTATCCGGCTCACAGACGACGCTAACTCCGGCGCGATTGACCCGGACAAGGTAACACGCGCGATCGCGGATGCCGATGCCACGATTAATGCGTACTGCCAGGGCAGGTACACGATGCCCCTGTCACCGGTGCCGGATAAGATCCGGCAGGTGAGCGTTGATATCGCGATATACAATCTCTACTCCAGGCGAGGGGACTCGGCGCCTGAGACCCGCAAGGAGAGGCACCAGGCGGCAATCAGGTTCCTGGAACGGGTAAACGACGGCAAGATCACACTCGGCGCCGTAACCCCGGCCCGGACAAACACGAGAGACACGGTCGAGATCGAGTCAAACGGCCGGGTCTTCACCCGGGATAAGATGGGCGGGCTTTAAATCATGCACGAATTTGAAGAGCTGGAGCAGGTTGTCCTAAACGCACTCGCACCCCTAAAAGACCAGGGGCTTAAGACCCTTGAACTTTACGCGGGCCAGGCGGAGGCGGAAGATATCGAAGAGCTGGCAAGGATGACGCTCCTTTTCCCGTGTACCTATGTGGTGGCAACGGGCTTGGCGCTCGTGAACAAGGACCGATATGACGAGGAAAAGATCGGCATCATGGTGATTATCGGCGACCGCAACCTGAGAGGGTCCGAGGCCGCCAAGCTGGGGGATACAACCAGCATGGGAGTCTATGAGATCCTGGAGAAAACTGAAGGCCTGCTCCACAGGCAGAAGATCCACAGCGCGGGCATTATGCTCCTGAGATCGGCTGCACCGCTTTATCTGGCGCCTGACAAGGGCCTTTGCTTTTACGCGGCAAGATACGAGTTTAAAACAATCAAGTCATAAGGAGGTAAGGAAATGGGATTAGCATCAGACGCTGACAACATAAGATATTACGGCACAGGCAGGGCCTACGCGGGAGAGGTGAATGAGAATCATTTTGACGACTTGGGCGAGCTTGAAAATATCAATTTCGCCCTCACAGTCACCACTGAGAAACTCTACAGCACCCGGAATGCTGCAAGGGCTACTCTAATCGAAAAGGAAACCGAGCGGGACGCAACTCTTACCTTCGGGCTCCGGGAGATGACAAACGAGAACCTGAATATGACGCTCTTAGGTTCGGCCATTAACACTGACAATCAAAGCGCTGGTTACATTGACCATGATAATCCGAGTTTCGAGGATGACCGCTACATAGCCCTAGACAAGCTCAATGTCTTTATCACAAAGCTGACCGGCACGATCACCGGAACCCTCGAAGTGGGGGATACGGCTACAGGTGATTCCTCCAGCGCCACAGGCAAGATTGCATTTGTGGGGGCAAACTATATCGAAATCATAAATCTCTCAGGCACCTTTACAGTGGGAGAAGACGCGGAAGAAACGGCAGATACGAATTACATCTCCATCTCGGGCATTGAAACCCTGGAGGACGTGGTGGTGACCGATTCAACGGGCGCCACCCGAAGGGTCCAGGGGACGGACTATAACCTCGACCCTGACTACGGGTATTTGCGGAAGCTAAGCGCAGGCGCGATCGAAGCGGCAGATATAGTCTCTGCGGATTACGAGGCCGTGAATGTCTCGTATATCTGGGGAATGTCTGCAGGCTCGGTGGAGCGCAACCTGATATTTGTCTCCGATAAGGATGATAACGGCGTCAGGCAACGCTGGACCTTCCACAAGGTAAACATTTTGCTTAACGGAGAATTCCCGCTGATCGGCGAGGGAGCGTCGGTGCTTGCGGTGACCGGCACGGTTTTGAAGGATACCAGCCAGCCAAGCGGCCAGGAATATTACAAAGTAGAGACATTGGCATAAAAAAATAGCTGCATGATTTTATATGCCGCTCATCTTACATGAGGCTTCAGGAGAAAAAATGCGCAAGGAAAAAACATTTGAAATCGGGGATAAAACACTGACCGCAAATGAGCTTACGGTCAAACAAATAATGGAATTGACCGATGGTTTTGAGGGACAGGATGAGAAGCTGAGCGATATTGATCTTTTGTTCCCCGACAGGCTGCCTTCAGGTGCGCTTGAGATGAGTCTGGGAATTACGAGGGAGGAGCTTGAGCAATTGGTGCCCTCTGAAATCGAAGTCCTCCTTTCGGCGGTTGAAGAGGTAAACCCTTCTTTTGCCAGCCTGATGCAGAGGCTGGCAAACGTTGGACGACAATTGCTCGAGGCACAGAAATCAGAAGGGCTGTCTGCCGGTTGATCATGATGGGTCACAGTCAACCCTGGGATTACGGGTGGAGTTTTTTCAACCTGGCGATCGATGAGGCCCTGAAAATTTCGAGCCCGCCGGAGGATAAAGAGTGACAGAGCGTAAAGTCAGCATAACGGTTGAAGCAAAGGACCGGACAAAAAAGGAACTCGCTCGCACAAGGAGCGAGTTTGACAAGACTAGCGCGTCTGTAGCCAAGGCTAAAAAGGTAATGGAGGCCCGGGCCTTACTCGATGTAAGGCCCTATAAAGAGGTCCGGGCGGAGATCAAAAAGCTCAGGGGGGCTTACGACACGCTCAGAAAATCGGGCACTCTAGCAACCGCTGAGCTTTACCAGGCAAAAACCAGACTCAAGCAAAAGACCGCTGAACTGCGTAAGGAAACAGGCGATTGGGTAGGGGATCTGCAAAAGGCAAAAACCGGCCTTATAGCTCTTGCGGGCGCAGGCTATGCCGCGATCAAAACGTTTCAACGATACAGCGAATTTTCTCAGCGCATGGCGGAGGTAAACACCCTGATTGATGTGAGCCGGGAGCGGTTCGGGGCCTTGGGAAAAGAAATCCGCGCACTTACAAAAGATATCCCTCAGAGCGCGGCGGAACTGGCGGCTGCGGAATACGACATCTTATCAGCTGGTGTTGGGCTTGAAAAATCAGCTGGGGTCCTTAAAAAATCCGCCAAAGCGGCTGTGGCCGGTGTTACGGACACCAAGACTGCGGCAAATGTCGGGATTGGTGTCATAAACGCATATGGCAAGTCGATTGATGATCTGGACGAGGTCTACGATACCCTGTTTAAAACGGTCAAGCTGGGCGTCACTACCTTCCCGGAACTGGCGCAATCTATCGGCGAGGTCCTGCCCACGGCCAATGCGGCCGATGTAGGGCTAACCGAACTGTCTGCGAGCGTCGCGACCCTTACTAAGGCGGGAATCCGGACTCCAAAGGCCATGACCGCTCTCAAAGGCACCATCAATGCCTTGGCCGCACCAACCCCTGAAGCTAAAAAACATTTTGATGAACTTGGAATCACTTGGCAGGGACTCATTCCGACCCTGGACGCAATCCGCGAAAAGGGCCTGGCCATAGACCAAATGCGGCTCTTGATACCTGATGTTGAGGCGCGCACCGGGGTTCTGGCTCTGACCCAGAACTTCGATTCGCTCAAAAAGACCTTGGAAGAAATGAGGGCCTCAGGCGGCGCGATGAGTGGAGCATATGACAAAATGAAGGATACTCCGGAGAACAAGATCAAGCTTTTTAGAAACGAGCTGGACAACCTGTTACTTTCTGCAGGCGCGCTTGTGGCCAAAGGGCTTTTGCCCCTGGCCAAAGTCTTCAGGGTGGTGTCTGATTCAATCCGTGAGGCTGACCCGGTTACCAAGTCGATCATAGGCACCCTTGCGGGTGCCGTGGGTGCGTTTACCATATGGAGATTAGGGCTAAGTCATATCGTTTCAGGTCTTGGGGGTTTTATCGGTCAGGCGCGCTTTGCACAGGCTTCCCTGGGGACTCTTACAGCGCAGTTTTCCGCTTCAGGTATTGCGATGAAAGCGGGGCTTGCGGCAGGGGTGCTTTACACATCGTATCAATTGGCAACCCTGGCAAAGGAGATGTACGGTGCCCGGCAGGCGATGAAGGACGCACGCGAGGCCCAGGACAGGCTCGCTGAAAATACAGGGAGGGTGATCCGCAAATATGAAGAGTTTAAGGACGTTAAGATTCCGGATGATCTCACAAAGCTTGCCAGGGAGGACCTGAAAGAGCTTGAAAGTGAGCTTTCAGGGGCAAAGGCATATTACACAGCGCTTAAATTCGCACTTGAAGAAAAGGCGGCAAAAAAGACTCTCTTTGGCACGGCGACTGAAGAGGCCCTTGCGGCTCAAAAGCAGTTATCCCAGGTTGGTGTCAGGCTTAACGAGGTTATTTCCGCATACAACCAGGTCGGCAAGGAAGCGGGCGCAGCAGCTGAAGATATGGAAAAGCCTGCCCAGGCGGTGCTTGCGACAAATGAGCAGCTTGAAGAGTTTGAAAAGCAGGCAAAGGCGGCATACGAAAACGCGCGTAAAGAGGCAGAAAAATATGCCCAGGAGGTAATAGCCTGGGAAGAGAAAATCAAGTACGCGAGGCTTTCTACTGAGGATAAAATCCGCGAGCTTGGCCGTAAGGGCTTAAGCGAGGAGGAGGTCTGGGCGGACAAAAAACAGCAGGCAGAGGAAAAACTATATGCCGCAAAAAAGGCCTTAAGAGAAAAGGATTATGAGCTTGCCCAACGGCTTGCTAAAGACGCGGAGTCTCTCTATGCGAACCTGGCCCAGGAGGTAAAAAGGACCGGTGAAGGCGAAGAGGTCATTGTTAAATCTCTTGAGGCGGCCAAAAAAATCGCCATCGCAGGCGTGACCGAGGTGGGAAAATTTATCGAAGAGCTTTATACCCACCAGAAGCAAGCGGCCGAGACTGCCAGGGATGAATGGAGTGCGACAGCAAGCGGGATCAATCAGCAGTTAAATGAGATTTCAAAGGCAAGACAGGCAAATGTCACAATTGAACTTAAGGGACTGTCAGCTGCGCAAAACGCCATAAACAACCTCATAAAGCCTGCGATTAAGCACATAAACGTTGTAGTGCATCAAAGGACCGTTGAGGAGAAACAGACTGGCGGCCTTGCGGGCCTCGCAAACGGTGGTGGACTTCCCGGCTACGGTGGGGGCGACAAGATTAGGTCGCTCCTTGAGGCAGGCGAGTTTGTAATTCGAAAAGAGGCGGTAAGAAAATACGGGGCAACTCTTTTTCATGCACTAAACAGTATGAGGCTTGATTTGTCTGGTGTGGCCCGGGCAAAGATCGGTGGTCTGATATCAAATATTCCACTGCCCTCGGCTCCAAGGCTTGCCTACCAGACAGGCGGAGCAGTTGAGGCGGGATCTGCGACTGAAGCTATAACCATACGCTTTCAGGCGGGAAATACAGAAATGCCTCTCACCGTTGTGGGAAACAATAAGGTTACCAGGCAGATGGTAAAGGAATTTGAAAAAGAGCTTATAAAACTGGGGCTTGCAAGAAGATGACGGAATTTGCGTTTTATTCAATAGACATCGAGCCCACGACCGATCCGGCAGGTGCGGACCCGGCCCCTTCAACTCTTGTGGTGCTGGATCAGCCTCCGATCTTTGGCGATTACAACCTGCACGGAGGCGAGGTCGGAAGGGGCACTGTTATAGCCACTATGGGAGGCGCGGTGGTGCAGGATTTCGGTGTGTTTTCAGCAGATGAAAGGATCTCGTTTTCTGAAGCTGACGCCCTGTCGCCGGATACGGTAGATGCCTTAAAGGCGATTCATGAGACGGTTGATGGAGAGTATTGTTTCACGGATGGCTTTGACATCTGGCAGGTGAAGTTCGTGAGGCCGGGAGGCTTTAAATACTGGCGTAACCTTTTCTGGGCACACCACGGAACGGACATTTTCAGCTATGAGATAAACCTGGTTGTTACGGCAAGGCTTACCAGTAAAAGGGCTGATTGCTCTTTGTGCCTTGAAGTCGTAAGCGGGAGTTAGGATGCCTTACGGATGGAAAATCGAATTTAACGGCGTTGATATAAGCGAAAAAGTCTCCCGGTTTTCCATAACAGCCGACCTTGAAAGCTACTGCCGGGAGATGACGCTTGATATAGCGGATGCGGACCTGTACTCAGGGCTTGATTTTACTCAGATTCCTGAAACAGCGGAGATTGAGATCTTCACAAAGACGGAAAGCACGTGGATAAGCCAGGGGAGCTTTTTTATCGAACGGCCGGCGATTGAATCATCAACCGGATCTGATCTACTCCAGGGGGTGTGGGGGAGGAGCATTACCGCAAAACTGGGAGAGCCTTTCGCGCCAAAGGTAAGCAAGCGATGGGAAGAAAAGACGACATTTTTTAATATCGCATCCGAGATGTGCACGCTTGCAGGGATTACCTGGGATGAGGCCTTCAGCGATATCGATGATTTCGTGATATATGCCGGCACCTACGAAACTGAAAGCGCGTACCCGATTGACGTGATTGCCAAGATCGCAAGCCTTGCAGGGGCTGTGGCCGCAACCGACCGCCTGGGGCATCTGTGCATTAAGTCTTTTGATTATGTGCCTTCGGAGGCGGATGTCACCATTACGGATGATGATATAGCAGAGATCTCGGAGAGCCCGGAGTGGCCGGAGTTTGCAAATCGCGTGCGGATAACCCCAACAGGTGCGCTTGCTGGCTACGCCATAAGCCTTCTGATTCCTGATCCCTGTTTGCAGGCAGACGGCGCTTCACGCACAAAGCTATTTGCGCAGGTGATTGATGAGCAGGGAGAACCGGTGGACGGCCAGGTGGTGGACTGGTCGATTGCGAGCAGTAATGCCGCAATTTCCTCTGCCACCTCCAACACCCAGGAGATTCTTATAAGCGTAGAGAGACAGAGGGCGACTAATTTTTACACGATCAGCGTGGATTTTCCGCCCAGCTGGGTTGACGGAGTGTGGGCATATTCAGATCACGCAAGGAGAACCAACCTGGCGGCAGGCGGATACAGCCTTTCGGCAAACACCATAACCCTTCATGACAAGCTTTCCTTCTGTGACCAGTCCCTGGTGATTACCTACCGTTCAGCCGGAATTGCCGTGAATTATATCCAGGCCGGAAGTGTGGCTGAGGACGTAACCGTAAGTGTGGATGTTGAAGGAGAAACAGCGGAAAACACGGTCTTTATAGACAACCCGTGCCAGTGCCCACCAAGGCTGAGCCTTACGGCAAATCCCACGAGTGTGCATGTGGGGGAGGTGGCAAGCCTGCTTGTGTACGTTGAGGAAAGCGGCCCTGTTACAACCGGGCGAACAGTTTACATGAGCGAAGGCTCGGCAGCAAAGCGGGGAGATTTGAGCTGGAACGCGGCAAGGCTTGGCACGGTCACGATAACAAATGAAAAGGCAACCGCCATAAACGAGATAACAGGGGTTACTCAGTGCGAGATCTCAATGTATCCAGCTTCCGTTACAAGTGTTTATCTGGCTGATGAAGAGGGAAACCCAACAGGCGGGGACCTTTACGGCACACACAGCGGCAAGGTGATTGATCTTTCAACGATAGTTTCAACAGGTGCTGACCTGCTGGTTAATTACACGGCCCAGGGGGCGGCCCTGAATCATTTTACCGGAGAGACGATTGGAACGGCAAGGATTGATGCTTATATCCGCACAACCCGGGAGGAACCGACCGAGGCCTCGGCAAGCATAAGCGTGGTGGATGAGACAAGCGCAATCGATGACTGGCCCGAGGACTGGGACGCCTCGGATCTTATATATGGCGGCGTGGGAACCGGTGAGTATGACAGCCTGGGGGACGCCCTTTGCAGGCAAAGCGACGGCACGATCAAGGAGTGTGCGGAAGGTGAGCGATGCTGCTGGACAGGGACGGTGTTCGGCTGTTTTCCCGAGTCGCAGTGCACTTCAGGGGAGTTTAACTGGTGCGTGCCTGAAAATGTCTCTTCCGATCCGACCGAGGCCGGGCTTAACGGCCGCTTTACAGACGGGCTTGCTCATGGGTGCAGCTGTGAGGAGATGTGCGCAACCGAGTTTGAGATATTCGGGACCACCCAGAGCTACGACGGGGGGAGCTACCGGACCGTCTCAGATATGGTGAAACAGGATCACGGGTTTGAGGAGGGCACCCCTGAGTACTGGGAAAAAGTTGACGCCCTGAAGGCCGAGGCGATCGCGGCGTGTGTGAACTACTGCGATGTCTGTGAAGACGCGGAAATCCTTCTCTGGGATGAGGCAAACAACCCTGAGACCATCAACCCGGATGATGAGGTTACGTTATACGTTACGGGAGGGATAGGGCCCTACACCTGGAGCATAGCAGAGGCGGACACGCCCGACAGCTTTCACCTGGTATCGATTGAGACCGAGGCCGGAGCGAACGTGCTTCAGGCCGATGCAGATGCGGCAGGCTCAGTGAATATCCTTGTGACAGACCGGTGCGGAAACGCCTGCGACGGGTGGGTGCGTTCAACCGCCGGCCTGTGGGATACCAGAGGAGCTACGACGTGCGGCGCGGCAAGATGTAAGGGGGCTGCCGTAACAATAGAGCATGAGTACCAGGATAATCATAAGCGCTGGGAGATAGCTTACGATAACGGCACAGACCCACTTTGTTCCTGCTGGTGCACTCCTCCCTATGAAATGCCTAGCAGCATTTGCGATAAAAGCGAACGGGCCGAGGCCCTTGGTTATCCACTGGTGTGCCATTACTCCTGCCAGGTGTGGACAGCCTAAATGAGGGATTGGATATGAGAAAAGGCTCAGTTGAAAAAGTTATTGAAGTGTTTGGAATCGGGAAGGCACAGGATTTTTTAACCATCAAAGATTTCATGAATCAAAGCAGTGTGACAGATGTTGAGCTTCGGGAGTTTTTGCGGAAGAAAAAAGAGGAGGCCGAATCGGCCAGAAAAAAGCGGCTGAGCACAAGGCACGCCTGGGAGCGGCTTGCTCCAAAGTGCCCGGAATGCGGTGCTCCTCTGGCGCTTAGAAGGATAGACATCCCTGCTGGAAGGGGAAATGAAAAGGGGTACCTGTCTCAGTGGTTCTGCCTGGCCGCTGATTGCGTTTATGAGCGGTACAGCACCATGAGCGCGGTAGAACAATTAAAAAGATACGGGCTTTACAAGGGAGGTGCGTGATGGCTTTACCCAATACTTACTGGCTTTATAACAACACGGAAAACGATGGCGCGAACACAGGGAATGCCTCTGGAGGGGCTGGGGGGAGCAGCTCAAACTGGGTGGTGATAGACCTGACTAATGACTCCATCCTGTTTCTGGATGACCAGCAGACGGACGGAGATTCACGGACAGGCACCAAGTACCCGGTGCTGATCCCTGATTCGGGAGATCTTGAGGCGCCCAAGACGTTTATTGATGACTACTCGGAGAGCATATTCGATCAGGTGCCGCTCGCAGGCACTACCGCGGGAGGGCAAAGCGGCGGGGCTACCCGGTATGTGTTCGCGATCTATTTTGACGGGGTGACTGCCGGAAAACCCACGCTTGAGGCATGGAACGATAATACGCACGCGGCCGCAAACGGCGACTTCCTAGGAGGTGGAACACCCGCCGATTCAACCCTGAATGCCATTACCACCACGGGCGAGGCTCCGGCCTCCGCCACCTGGGCTGGGACGCCGCTGTCAGGTACCGACAGCAGCATCGAGCTTGATACGGCAGCTTTGGAGGCCGCAAAGAATCTCTACTTTAATCTTAAGCAGGTGATCCCGAGCACATTTACTGCTCAGCAGGATAGCGACATTGTGCTGACCTTGAGGTTTCTTTAT
>Ga0207997_1000159_pt1 | contig 32386 bp, 29 predicted proteins | sample AntAceMetag02UKN_FD_184777 | JGI IMG/M metagenome (GOLD analysis project Ga0207997, IMG submission 184777) | Saline lake microbial communities from Ace Lake, Antarctica - Antarctic Ace Lake Metagenome 02UKN (SPAdes) (version 2) | ecosystem: Environmental > Aquatic > Non-marine Saline and... | reverse complement strand
ACAGTAGACTTAAGTGAATATACTTTAGAATTGTATTCAAACGATAATACAGAAGCTAATGAAACATTAATTTTAAGTGGAATGTTAGCCTCGGGAGAAGTTATAGTGATTTACAATAACAGATCGAAGACGATTTTGTATGTTGGAGATATAATAGACACTAGTGTAATTAACTTTAATGGGAACGACGCTATTGTATTAAAACATAATGGTGAAATAGTCGATAGTATTGGACAAGTTGGAAATGGAACTGATTATTGGGGAGCTGAGGTAACATTGGTTAGAAAGTCATCCGTTACAGGAGGAGATACAAATCCTAACGATGAGTATGATCCAACGTTAGAATGGGATGCTTATGCACAAAATAGCGTCGAGGACTTAGGAAGTCATACACAAGACTAAAAAAAATAGGAAGTCGCGAGACTTCCTTTTTATTTGTTTATTCTCCCCAAATTAATTCCACAAATTCTGGATAATCAATATAAGGATTTCTATTATGTTGGTAAGAATAGATTACTTCATTTCTGTTTCTTTCGAAATCATCAACTGGATCTAATTCATGCCATTCTAATAAAACACTGAACAATCCCATTTGCAGTGAACTAGGGCTTGTATCTACTAGAGATAATTCTTCATACATTGTAATCATGTACAACAGTATTCTAGCTACATCGCCTTTAACTTCGTCTCTTGGACAATAACTTAATCCAGTAACTGACTCGTTCGCATAATATCTATTGCTTCTTGATGAGTTTTCTCCCGGATCAGCTGGTTTAAGGTTTTGTAAATCTGAAGCTGTATTAACAGTTTCGTTTGAAGCACTATCTGGTAAAAGCGATTGAGGCCACACATGTTCTCTATTCCAAGTATCTCCTTCATCCCAATCATTGTTAATAGAAGTTCCTAAATATACAAGAATCAAATTATCCGGATTACTAGGATCAGCGTCAGATTCATCTAAAATATATCTAGCTTGTCCATATGTAACGCCTTGGAAACCTGTATTAATAATAGTATGTAATTCATCAAATAATGCTGAACCAGATAAGCTTTGAGCGCTTAAATAGTAACTTAATGTAATATTTACTATATCACCAGGATCAACGATTGTTACTGTAAATGTAGTAGTGTAATCTAAATAACTAACTGTAATCGTTTTTTCTCCAGCTGTACTTGAGTCAAAACCGGTTATTGTATATACAGAACTGCTTAATTGAATAGATGGACCACTAGCCTTAACTAATGCTACAGTGATTTTAGTACTATCGAATGAAGAATTTAAGTTGTATTCAACCTTTTGGTTGTCGGTTACTTCAATTCTTGGATAACTATCATTCAAAGTATTTGAACTAGTTACTAAAGCGTTTGTTTGTGTTGTTGTCTCAGCAGTTGTTGATGTTGAATTACCACATCCAACCACAGCTAATGACATTAAAATTAATAATAAAAATATAGCTACTTTTCTTAGTTTGATTTGCATATTTGTACCCCCGTATTTTTCTAAAAATTAGTAGAGTAATTATACCATAAAAAACCTGTGTTTAAAAGGCTTAAACTAAGGTATACTATATAATAGAGTTATATTAAATCAAATGCATAGTATTTAGACATCAATCGTGATATACTATTTTGTTTCAAGGAGGTTGAGATATTTGAAAAAACAAATTTTAAAATATATAGAGAAATATGATTCAATAATTATAGCTAGGCATAAGAAACCTGATTTAGATGCTTACGGCTCACAATTTGGATTATATTATGCTTTAAAAGAGAAATACCCAAATAAAAAAATATACGCTGTTGGCGATACAAATCCACTAAATGATTTTCAAGAATTAGATAAGGTTTCTGAAGAGGTATATAAAGAATCCTTATTATTTATCTTGGATACAGTAGCTAGTGGTTTGATAGAAGAAGAAATATATAAGAATTATAGTAAATTAGTTTTTATAGATCATCATAGAAATGATCCGGATATTCCGTTTGACTTAGCTTATCAAGTTAAGGATTCATCTTCATGTGCTGAAATAATAGCTGAACTTTTATTAGAATGGGATATAAACATTAATAAAGAATCAGCTAGAGCATTATATATGGGGATTATTGGTGATACAGGAAGATTTATGTATCCAAGTACATCTGCTAGAACATTAAGAATAGCTTCGTTATTAGTAGAAAGAGGCGTTGATATAGCTTCAGTACATAACAACATGTATACTGAATCAAGAAAGTCAAAACAAATTAAAAACGAGTTTTTCAATTTAGTTAAATATTCAAAAAACAATGTAGCTTATAGGAAAAACAATATAGCTTTTTTAGATAAACATGATTTAACGACATACTATGCGAGTAGGGGATTAGTTAATCAAATGGCAGGTATGGACGAGGTTGAGATATGGGTTAACTTCACAATTGACAGAGACACATCAAATATTATGTGTGAACTCAGATCAAGAAGCATACCAGTATTAGATGTCGCAAAAAAATACGGCGGTGGCGGGCATTTAAGAGCCTGTGGATGCACGTTAAAGAATTGGGAAGAAACAGATTTAGTAATTAAAGACTTAGATAAAATTTTGGAGGAAAGAAATGGATAAACTACACATATTAAATAAAATTAAGGAATACAATACAATAATAATTCATAAACATATAAGACCAGACGGTGATTGTTATGGAGCGGCATTTGGTTTAAAAGAAATAATCAAAGGATCATATCCAGAAAAAGAAGTATATGTCGTTGGTCAAACAGCAGACTATGTTAAATTCATAGGAGATGTGGATGACATATCTGATGACAAATTTAAAGGAGCTTTATCAATAGTTGTAGATACAGCTAGTGCTGATAGAGTTGCCGATCAAAGATTTCATTTGTCAGATTATGTAATCAAAATTGATCATCATATACCAGTTCAAGATTACGGAAACTTTCAATATGTTGATACATCAACACCTGCTGCATCTCAAATCATTTTAGAGTTCTACCTAGAATATCAAAATGAATTGAAATTCAATATGACAGCTGCTATAGCTTTGTATACAGGAATTGTAACGGATACTGGTAGATTCAAATATAGATCAGTTACTGGCGATACTTTTAAATGTGTTGCTTTCTTAATTGATTTTGGTTTAGATTTTACTAGTATATTAAATAAATTAGATATAAAATCAGAAAATTTAATGAAATTGCAAGGCTATGTTTTACAAAATTTTGAAAAAACTCCTAATGGCGTAGCTTATATAAAAATGAGACCAGAAACAATTGAAAAATTTGGTGTTACTTTAGAAGAAGGAAGTTCATTAGTTAATCAATTATCTACATTAAGTGATTGTCCAGTGTGGATGTTGTTCGCAGAATATGAAAACAATATTGTTAGAGGAAGACTTCGTTCAAGAGCTCCAGCTATTGATAAACTAGCTAACAAATATGATGGCGGCGGACATAAACTAGCATGTGGTGCTAACTTAGGCGATTGGGATAGAGTAGAATTGTTGTTAAAAGATGCTGACGAGTTAGTGAAAAACTACAAGGAAAATCTTGCTTAGTTCGCGCTTGTAATTTTTTCCTCATTTGATATAATAATATCGGTTTAAGTAAATATTATTTTAATGAGGAGCAATCATGTTGAATTTGACTTTAGCGATTGAATGGAAGGAAACTATATTTAATATTGTTGGTGGATTAGGAATTTTCCTATTCGGTATTAATTTAATGAGTGACTCTCTAAAAAAAATAGCCGGTTCAAGATTAAAATTATTTTTAGAAAAATCTACAAACACACCTCTTAAAGGTATATTTGTTGGGATATTTATTACCGCCATTATTCAATCTTCATCAGCAACTAGTGCTTTAGTAGTTGGTCTTGTAAGAGCTGGATTAATGACGTTACCTCAAGCAGTTGGTGTTATATTTGGTGCCAACATTGGGACTACAATTACTTCAGTATTAATTGCTACAAATATTGGCGATTATGCTATGCCTATGATGTTTGTAGGAGCAGTTTTAATTTTCTTTGTTCACAAGAAAAAAATCAAAAATTATGGTTCTGCTATATTAGGATTCGGTATGTTATTCTTTGGTCTAGAGACCATGGGAGGCGCACTAAAACAATTAGCCGAATTAGATGTATTTGTTAATTTACTTGAAGGTGTTGCGAATCATCCTATACTTGGTGTATTAGCAGGAGCTGGTACAACAGCTGTTATTCAATCATCTTCAGCTACAATTGGTATTTTACAACAATTATATGCTAATGGTGGTGTTCCAATAATTGGAGCTATAGCTATTGTGCTTGGTGATAATATTGGTACAACAATAACATCAATTTTTGCTTCTATTGGTGGACAAGGAGCAGCTAAAAGAACCGCTCTGATTCATGTAATGTTTAATGCGATAGGAACCATAGTGTTCTTCTTGTTATTAACACCATATACAAATCTTATTACTTGGTTAGCAGATGATGTTCTAAATATTCCTAATTATTTGACAAACAAACTAACAATTTCGTTAGCTCACGTTTGTTTTAATCTGGTCAACGTATTTGTATTATATTTCTTTATTAAACAAATGGTTTGGTTGGCAAATAAAATCATTCCTAGTAAAGGTGAAATTGAAGTTGATGACATTATCTTAGATAACAACTTACTAAAAGGTTCACCTGACTTAGCATTACTTAATGTTAATGATGCTATTACAAATATGGGTAACGTTGCTAGAGGAATGTTAGAGTTCACATATAACTATGGCTTTCATAAAGATGAAAAAGAATTAGAAATGGCTTTACAATGTGAAGAATTACTAGATACAATGGATGATAAGATTCATAATTATTTAGTAGCCATTGGTGGAAAAGATTTAACTGATAATCAAATTCAACAAGTAGCCAAAGATATAGACACTATTACTGATATCGAAAGAATTGGAGATCATTTAGATAATTTATGCGAATTCTTTGAAATTAGACATGAGAAAAAAATGGTATTCCATGAAAAAGCTCATGAAGAATTAGATACGTTATATATATTGATTAGACAATCAATTGATGAATCACTTAAAGCTTATACTACAATGAATAAAGAATTAGCTTTAGAAGTTAACAATAGAGAAGATAAAATAGACAAATTAACAAAAAAATATCGAAAAAATCATATCAAGAGAATTAACGATAAAACTTGTATAGAAACTGAATCTGGGTTCTATGCTGATATATTATCGAATATAGAGAGAATCGGAGATCATTGTAATAACATGGCTATAAATGTACTTTCTGATGAATTTTCACATGATGATCAATATTTCTAAAGTTTTCTTCAAAAAATTTTAGAAAAACTTACTTGTATTATTATTAACTTTAATATATAATATGTAAAGCATTAAACTAGACTAAATATGGCCCCAATATTTTGGTAATAAACAGAATGGATGGTATAAATGACAGATAGAAAAAACATGTCTATTATGGAACTCGCTTATCAAATGCTTTTAGAACAAAAAAAAGCAATGACTTTCGTCGAATTATTTGATGCGATTTGTGTAGAAAAACAAATTAATGAAGAAGAGAAAGCAGGAATGATTTCTCAGGTTTACACTGACTTCATTTCTTCCGCAAAATTTATCTACGTCGGTGACGACGAATGGGATATTAAAGGAAGACGCACAATCGATTTATGGGATAAAGACGGAGCATACTATGATGAGTATCCTGACTATGAAGAAGAATTAAATACATTTGAAGATGAAAAACACGGTAATGAGTATTCTCTCGGCGATGGTGTTCATGAAAAAGAAGAAGATAGTGTTTATGAAGCTGATGTCACAGAAGAAGATATTAAAGACGAAGAAGATACTAGCTATGATGAATTCGAAGAAAATGATGAAGACTACGTTGAAGATGAAGAAGATTTAAAAGTCGAAGAAGTAGTAAAAGAAAAAGTTCCAGAAGATGAAGAAGAGTCTGCGGAATTTGATGATGAAGAATATAATGAGTATATGGATGATTACGAAGAAATGTATGAAGATTAATATTTCCTACGTTGCAAATTCATAAAATATTTGATATAATCTTAAAGAGCTCACAAAAATAGGGTTCTCCAATTCGGAGAACCCTATATTTTTTTTTATTGGAGGACATGATATGAAAAATACAAAATTTGTTTTCGTGACAGGCGGAGTTGTTTCTTCTTTGGGAAAAGGAATAGCCGCAGCATCATTAGGAAGATTATTAAAAAATAAGGGTTTTAAGGTTTTTATGGTTAAGTTTGATCCATATATTAATGTAGACCCAGGAACAATGTCTCCATATCAACATGGAGAAGTTTTTGTTACCGACGATGGTGGAGAAACAGATTTAGACTTAGGTCATTACGAAAGATTTATTGACGAAAATTTGTCAAGAAACTCATCCGTAACTGCTGGGAAAATATATCAATCAGTAATTAACAAGGAAAGAAAAGGGGATTATCTTGGAGCTACGGTTCAGGTTATTCCTCATATTACTAACGAAATAAAATCTCGATTAATGAATTTAGCGGCTGAAACAGATTGTGATGTACTAATTACAGAAATCGGAGGCACAGTAGGGGATATAGAATCACTGCCATTTTTAGAATCTATAAGACAAATGCGTAGAGATTTAGGATATAAAAATACTATGTATATACACAACACGTTGGTTCCATACCTAGAAACTACTGGGGAGTTAAAAACAAAACCTACTCAACATAGTGTTAAAGAATTAAGATCATTAGGAATTATACCGGATGTTGTAATTTTAAGGACGCATCACCGTATCAATAACTCGATTAGAGAAAAAATAGCTTTATTCTGTGATGTTAAAAAAGAAGCTGTAATTGAATGTATGGATGTAGAAATCTTGTATCAAGTTATGCTAAATCTTAAAAAGGAAGGATTAGATAATTTAGTATGTAATCATCTAGAATTACCGAATAAAGAAAGTGATATAAAAGTATTTGAAAATCTAATTAAAAGAATAAAAACACTAAAAGGTACAGTAAATATTGCATTAGTAGGAAAATATATAAATCTCCATGATGCATATTTATCAGTAAGTGAAGCACTAAAACATGCTGGTTATAAAAATAACGTAGCTGTAAATATAAATTGGATTAGTTCAAGTACTGTAACTGAGGATACTGCAGAAAATATATTTGCTGATAGCGATGGAATTTTAGTTCCAGGCGGGTTTGGTCCACGCGGTATTGAAGGGAAAATTGTAGCCATTAAATATGCTAGAGAAAACAAAATACCATTCCTAGGATTATGTCTAGGAATGCAATTATCAGTTATCGAATATGCTAGAAATGTATGTGGGCTACCATATGCAAATTCAACAGAATTTGAATCGGATACTATCTATAATGTAATTGATTTCTTAAAAGATCAATCTCATGGTATGGATATGGGTGGTACTTTGAGGCTTGGATTATATAATTGTGATCTACAAGTGGGAACGATTGCAAGAGAAGCGTATAATAAAGATCGAATCCAAGAAAGACATCGTCATAGATATGAATTTAACAATAAATTTAAAAAAATATTTGAAGAAAATGGCATGATTTTTTCTGGTATTAATCCAGAACAGAATCTTTGTGAAATAATTGAAATTAAAAAGCACCCATTTTTTGTTGCTGTACAATTTCATCCAGAATTTCTTTCACGGCCAGATAAACCACATCCATTATTCTCAAAATATATTGAATCAATAAAAAAATTAAAATAACACGCAAGTCGTGTTTTTTTTAATGAAGTATTGTGTTACACACAGTACTGTGTTATAATCAGTTAATAGGAGGGGAATATGAATTCACAATTTAAAAGAGGTATAGTTGAATTATGCGTATTAAAAGAGCTTATTCCTGAAGATATGTATGGATATAGTATAATTAATGCTTTATCCGAACATTTAAATGTTAATGAAAATACAATCTATCCAATATTGCGTAGATTAACCAAGGAAGGTTATTTTACAACATATCTAAGGGAATCGAATTCAGGAGCGCCTAGAAAGTATTATCATATCTCAAAAAAAGGGTTTGAATACTACTTGCAATTAAGGGATGAATGGGATCAATTCATAGGCGGAGTATATGTTATATTAAACAAGGGAGGAAAAAAGAATGAAGAAATACTTGAAAGATTTAGAGGAAGAGTTGAGAAAGAATAATCTTAGCGAAGAAGAAATTGAAGAAATACTAGCAGATCATGAAGAGATGATTGAAACTGCTAAAAAAGAAGGTTTATCTGAAGACGAATTAAATGCAAAATTTGGTGACCCCAAAGATGTAGCTGAAGAATTGTCAGATTTTTCAGAACAAGCGGATGATACAAAAAATGAAGACAAAGAAAACAAGAAAAGAAAAAACAAACAAATAGTATTTGAAGGTGTTAACGAAAACTATGGTGTTAGTATCTCTTTAGTAAATGAAGACTTAAGGATTCAACCAACTGAAGAAGACAAAATTACAGTTGAATACGTAGGTAGAATAGATATTAGTAAATATGATATAGGATTTAAAAGTAATGAATTCTATTTAAAATCACCAAAACGCTTGTTAAACAACTATTTTAATATCACTAGACAAATAAAGTTTATTATTCATTTGCCTAAAAACAAAAAAATTGAAGACTTAAAAATTAAACTCGTTAATGGAGATGCTAAGTTGAAAGAAATTTTTTCTTCAAAAATTGAATTTGAGACAACTAATGGTGATTTAAAACTAGAAAACTTAAATACTAAAGAGTTTAAATTAAAAGTTATTAACGGAGACGTTTCAATTGAAACAGTAAATTGTGAAAGTTTAAAAATATCTACAATTAGTGGAGATTTTAATATTAAGAAATTAAAAGTAAAAAAAGATATTTTCGTTAATACGGTTAGTGGAGATATGAAAATAACTGATTCAGAGTGTGCTGAAATAAGTTTGAAAACAGTATCGGGAGATATTAAAGGAAATGAATTTTATCCTGCAAAAATAGCATTAAGTTCAGTTTCGGGAGATATTAAAATAATAAATACCGACGAAACTAGGCCGATTCAAATAACAAAAGAAAGAACTGTAACAGGAGATATTGACATCATCTTAAAACAAAAAAAATAAAATAATTGTGGTTTAGTGTATAATATAAACAAGAGGTGAGATAAATGCAAGCAGAGCATAAGTTCAGAGAAATTTTAAAGAAAATTAAAGCATATGGTTATGTATTATCTTTAGTTGGGTGGGATTCAAATACCGAAGCTCCTAGAGAGTCTTTTGGAAGAAGAGCGGAAATGATGGGGATTTTATCAAGAGAGTTATTTGCGCTTCAAACCGGGAAAGAATACATTAAAGCTATCGATGAATTGTTTGAAAATTTAGATAACTTGAATGACCAACTGAAAAGAGAAGTTAAAAAGGCAAAAAAAGAATTAGATAAAATCATTAATATCCCAGAAAACGAATATGTTGAGTATAGTAAATTAATACAAATAACTCAAATAGTTTGGGAAGATGCAAAGAAAAATAATGACTATAACGCTTATAAAGAAAATTTACAAAAAATCATAGATTTCACGAAGAAATTTGCTTTATATTATGCGCCGAACAATGATCCTTATGATACATTATTAGATGAATATGAAGAAGGAATGACAACAAAAGAGTATGACGATTTTTTTGGTATATTGAAGAAAGATTTAGTACCGTTTGTTAAGAAAATACTAAAAGTCTCAAAAAATGACTATGATAAATTTATAAATGATTCATATGATCCTAAAAAACAAGAAGAATTTTGTGACTATTTAATTGATGTTGTTAAGTTTGATAGAAATCGCGGCTTAATGAAAAAATCTGTTCATCCATTTACTTGGAATACATCTCCTGAGGATGTTAGATTTACTACAAGATATTTGAAAAACTATGTATTTTCAAGTGTTTTTGCTGCTATTCACGAATTAGGTCATGCTACTTATGAACAACAAATATCAACTGAGTTTGATGATACAATGCTAAGTGGTGGAACTTCAATGGGTATACATGAGTCTCAATCCAGATTTTATGAAAATACTATTGGTAGAAGTTTAGCGTTTTGGGAAACTCATTTAGATAAATTCAAAGAATTATTTCCAGAGCAAACCAAAGGTATTACACCAAAGGATATGTATAGAGCAGTTAATCATGTAGAAGCTTCATTGGTAAGAGTTGAAGCTGACGAATTAACCTATCCATTACATATCATGTTAAGATACGATATAGAAAGAAAAATTATGTCTGGTGAAGCAACTATCGAAAAACTACCTGAGTTATGGAATGATCTAATGGAACAATATTTAGGAATCAGACCCGAAACTGATAGCGATGGTGTATTGCAAGATGTACACTGGAGTGGTGGAATGTTAGGGTATTTTCCTACATATGCATTAGGTTCAGCATATTCTGCTCAAATTTATTATGCGATGATAAAAGACTTAGATTTAGATGTAATCATTAAAAATAATGAATTAGAAAAAGTAAATGAATGGCTTAAAGAAAAAATCCATAAATATGGTTCAAGTAAAACACCAAAGGAAATTATTAAGGATGTTACAGGCGAAGAATTTAACGCCAAATATTATGTGAAGTATTTGATAGAAAAGTATTCAAAGATATATTTATAGACATAAATTTAGCGACTTTTAATTCAGTCGCTTTTTTTTGCTTTAAAATTAATCAATATTGTGTTAAAATTTATCTATTAAACATTTAAGGAGGAGACAAATGTTAATAGAAAAAAAACTAATTGAAGATCTGCTAGATACTGGGTTATCTCGTGGTGCAGATTTCGCAGAAATTTTTGTTGAAGACAAGAATTCAACTGCTTTTCAATCACTTTCAGGGAAACTAGAAAAAGTTAATAGTAACAAGTCATTTGGAGTAGCAATTAGACTTGCAAAAAAATTCCAAGTTGTTTATGGTTATACAAACAGCAATAATTCTGAAGATTTACTAAAATTAGCAAATGATTTATCAAAGTCTTTTAGCGATGATAAGTTAACAAAAAGGCAACCTCTAATGAAATTAGAAGTAGGGGATAAACACAAGGTTGAAATTAAGCCTACGGATGTATCTTTAGAAGATAAAGTGGGTTTAATCAAAAAAGCATACAAAGCTACAAAAGAATATGATGAAGCTATTACTCAAGTAATGATAAGTTTATTGGATAGTTCTCAAAATGTGCTAATTGCTAATTCAGAAGGTAGATTTGTTACTGAAAATAGAACCAAAGTAAGAATGGGTATTAATGCAGTAGCCACAAATAAAGATGGTGTAATGCAAACAGGTGGATTAGGACCGGGTTCTGGTAAAGGATATGAATATTTCCTTAACGAAATAGATATAGAAGAACAAGGTAGAGAAGCTGCAAGAGTTGCAATAACTATGTTAAACGCAGAAGAATGCCCAAGTGGAGTTATGCCTGTTGTTATTCATAACGGTTTTGGTGGAGTAATTTTCCATGAATCTTGTGGACACCCATTAGAAGCGACCGCAGTAGCTAAAAACGCATCAGTATTTTGTGATAAGCTAGGTAAAAAAGTAGCTTCTGACATAGTTACTGCTATTGATGATGGAACAATAGAAAATGCATGGGGTTCATCTAATTTTGATGATGAAGGTTATCCTCAACAAAGAAGAGTTTTAATTAAAGATGGTATATTAAAATCATATATGATTGATAAAATTAATGGTAGAAGAATGAAATCAGAAGCTACAGGTTCTTCAAGAAGAGAAAGTTATAAATATGCTCCTACGTCAAGAATGAGTAATACATATATCGATAATGGAACATCTAAATTTGAAGATATTATTGCTGCTACTGAATATGGTTTATTTGCTAAAAAACTTGGTGGTGGATCAGTTAACCCGGGGAATGGTGATTTTAACTTCGCCGTTATGGAAGGTTATATGATAAGAAATGGTAAAGTCGCTGAACCCGTTAGAGGAGCTTCTATTGTTGGCAATGGTGGAAATATTTTATATAAAATAGATATGATTGCTGATAATTTAGAAAGTGCTAGAGGAATGTGCGGTTCTTCATCAGGAACTATTCCTGCTGATGTAGGACAGCCAACACTAAGAGTCGTTGATGTTACTGTCGGCGGAAAGAGGGGTGCCTAAACATGATTAATACTGAAAAATTATTCCAAGTTGCTAAAACAAAAGGTATAGAAGATATTCAAGTATATTTATCTAACACTAATAATTTAAGTGTTCAAATTTTCGAAGGCGAAATTGATAAATATGAAATAGCAGACAGCTCAAGTTTAACTGTTAAAGGGATCTTCAAAGGAAAAATGGGCGTATATAGAACAGAAGTATTAAAAGATTCTTTAATTGATGAAATTGTTGATACCATTATTGCTAGTGCTAAAGTTATTGATTCATTAGATGATGCAATCATCTATGAAGGTGATAAGGAGTACAAACAATTAAATGATATCTATAATGAAGAATTAACTAATTTAGATGTTGCTAAAAAAATAGATACATTAAAAGATTTAGACAAAAAATTTCATGGCTACGACAAAAGAGTTAAGAATGTAGAAACTAGTTATACAGAAACAACTAATAGTGTTTTATTACAAAACTCTAAAGGTTTAAAACTATATAATAAAGCTAATACTAGTTATATTGTAGCTGAAGTTATTGTTAATGATGGTAATGATCAAAGAGTTGGTTTTGATGTTCAAATAACAAATAATTTTGATGATTATAAAACTGATGAAATGGTTAAAGAAATAAGCGAAGATGCATTAAGTTCATTAGGTGCTAAACCAGTTACCTCTGGAAATTATGAAATTGTATTTTCAGGATTATCTTTAGCTACCTTATTTTCAGCTTTTCAAGGTGTATTTTCTGCACAAGCAGTTCAAAAAGGAATTTCTTTATTAAAAGGAAAAATGGGAGAAAATATTGGGTCTGAATTGATTAACATTGTAGATGACCCATTCATGAAAAAAAGTGCTAGTAGTCGATCATTTGATGATGAAGGTGTAGCAACTAAATTTAAATATTTAGTTGAAAAAGGCGTATTAAAAACCTATTTACATAACCTAGTTACAGCTAAGAAAGATAATGTTGTTTCAACTGGTAATGGATTTGGCAATGGAATTACGTCTGTTAATATGATGATCAAAGCTGGAAAGACATCAAAGGATGATATGATTAAATCATGTAAAAAAGGATTGTTAATTACTAATGTTCAAGGAGCGCATGCGGGAGCTAATCCTGTAAGTGGTGATTTTTCACTTCAAGCTGCAGGATATCAAATTAATGATGGCAAAATAGGAGCACCAGTTGCTTTAATTACAGTAGCAGGTAACTTTATTGAAATGTTAAAAGATGTTGTAATGGTTGGTAATGAAACTAAGATGACTTACTATGAAATTACTGCTCCATATGTTAAAGTTAAATCAATGCCAGTTTCAGGAAATTAATATTTGTAAATATATAGGAATATCCATTTGGTATTCCTATTTTTTTGTTTTCTTTTTAGTATATTTATATTAAATATTTATTATGTTATTATGATATATGAGGTGTAGTTACTATGAATGAGAATAAGAATTTAATTAATATCAGCAAAAGAAGCTTTTTTAGTGTCCTAATTATTTTGTTATCCTTAATGATAGGAGCATTTATTCTTACTTATATAATTCCTCAAGGAGCGTATTTAAGAGATAGTGGGGGCAATGTTATTCCTGGATCTTTTGAGTTTCTCACAGGGGCAAATTTAGCTGTATATAAGTTGTTTACAGCACCTATTGAGATTTTTGGAAGTTCTGATGGTATAACTGTAATTATGATATGTATTTTTCTTTTTGTTTTAGGTGGTTTTTTTACGGTTATGGAAAAGACTAATGGTATCAAAGTTATTATAAAGAAACTTATTTTACGTTTTCGAGATAAAAAGCACTTGCTTATTAGATTGATTGTCTTAATATTTATGGTTTTTGGAGCCTTTTTTGGAGTCTTTGAAGAATCGATAGCATTGTTACCAATAATTATCCTTTTATCATTATCTCTAGGTTATGATACATTGTTAGCTCTTGGAATGACTTTGTTGGCTGCTGGTTTTGGTTTTGCAAGTGCAATTACAAATCCATTTTCTGTGGGGATAGCATCTGAAATTGCTGGCATTAATATTTTGTCGGGAGTTCTATTTCGATTCGGAGTTTTCGTGATTATGTATTTTTTAGTGTCTTCATTCTTAATTTGGTATGCTAAAAAACTAGAAGTAGATCCTAAACGTTCACTAACCTATGAAGACGATTTAAAGAAAAACAAAGATTTTGAAATAGATACTACAATTAAAGTCGTTAATGAAGACAAAATATTCAAAGTTTACACAACTATTTTTGTTATATTGATTGTTGTCATTATTGGTGCAAGTCTATTACAATTATTGGTTGGCATTGAGATTCCTACTATACCATTAATGGCAGCTACATTCTTAATAGGAGGTTTCATTTCGGGTTATTTAGTAAGTAAGGATATGAAACTAATATCTAAAACATTTTTAAAAGGTATATTAAGTGTTTTACCAGCTGCTTTATTGATAATATTAGCTACTTCAGTAAAACACATAATTTCTGAAGGTAACATTATGGATAGCATTCTTTACTATCTTGAAACATTCTTTATAGATAAACCAATAGTTTTAGCTGTGATAGGTATATACTTTATGATATTATTTATTCAGTTTTTCATTGGTTCAGCTTCAGCAAAAGCATTCTTAATAATGCCAATATTAATTCCTTTAGTAACTTTAATAGGAATATCAAAAAATTTATCAATTTTAGCTTTTGTATTCGGTGATGGATATACAAATGTTATTTTCCCAACCAATGGAGTTTTACTTATAGGATTAAGTATTGCTAACGTAAGTTATGGCAAATGGTTTAAGTGGACATATAAACTTCAACTAATTACATTGTTGCTAACAATAGTATTATTAGTAGTGGCTTTTTATATAGGATATTAAACAAGTATTTAACTTTACATTTAATATATATAAATGTATAATTATATAGGAATATAAATAAGGAGGAATTAAATTATGGCATTAGTTAACGCAAAGGGAATGCTTGATAAAGCATATCAAAATGGATATGCAGTTGGGGCATTCAATATCAATAATTTAGAATGGACAAAAGCAATTTTACAAACAGCTCAAGAATTAAAATCACCAGTTATTTTAGGTGTTTCTGAAGGAGCAGCAAAATATATGACTGGATATAAAGTTGTAGCAGATATGGTTAAAGCCATGGTTGAAAGCTTAAACATTACAGTTCCAGTAGCATTACATTTAGACCACGGAAGTTATGAAGGGTCTTTAAAAGCTATAGAAGCTGGATTTTCATCAATTATGTTTGATGGTTCTCATTATCCAATCGAGGAAAACATCAAATTCACTAAGGAATTAGTTAATAAAACTAAGAAATTAGGTATTTCACTAGAAGCAGAAGTTGGAGCTATTGGTGGAGAAGAAGATGGTGTTATAGGCGGCGGAGAAGTTGCTGATCCACTAGAATGTAAAATGATTAACGATCTTGGAGTAGATTTCTTAGCTGCAGGTATTGGAAATATTCATGGGAAGTATCCTGAAAATTGGACTGGATTAAACTTTGAAGTTTTATCTGAAGTGAATGATGTAACAGGAGACACTCCATTAGTATTACATGGTGGTAGTGGTATTCCTTCAGATATGATTAAAAAAGCTATCAGTATGGGAGTTTCAAAAATTAATGTAAATACTGAACTTCAATTAGTTTTCACAGCTGCTGTTAGAAAATATGTTGAAGCTGGAAAAGATTTAGTTGGAAAAGGATTTGATCCAAGAAAACTATTAGGGCCAGGTTCACAAGCTATAAATGATTCAGTTAAGGAAAAAATGGAATTATTTGGTTCTGTTAACCAAGGCTAGTCAAAAAAAAATCACAAAAAAACCACATATTTATCGTGGTTTTTCTTTTTTAATGTTGTATAATATTAACGAGGTAATATATGGAAAGTATTGTAAAGGAATATAACTCTTGGTTAAAAGAGAACCAAAAATTTATTCTTCATTTAAAAAAACATGATTCTTCACTATATTCAAGAATTATGCCATTATATGAGGTGTTAAATTTTTTAAGCAATGAGTCAGAAGAAAACGGATTAGAATTTAATGAAGATATTACTAAAATATATCAAGTGGGATTGGAATATATTCATTCACAGATAGATATATGTAAAATATACTTAGAAAAAGTTTTTAAGAATGATATTCATAAGTTTTTAGGCTATGATAGTATTGTGGGATACATTTTATACTTAGAGGATTTAAAATATGAAATTAAAGAAAGTAATCTAAGATTAGATGAAGGGGAAATTAATAAGCTTACTGATTTTTTAGAAAATATAATGGACTCAAAGCAAGCTATACCCGATAATGTTAATTTGTATATCGATAGTGAAGTTCATAAGATAATAGATGTTAGTAAACTTAATTTCCATAGTATTATAGATATTTTTGTTGAAATAGCTGAAACATTAGGACTTGATTTATATTCAGAAACTGAATTTATTATAGGAGAGGATATTTAATATGAATAAAAAACAATACAAACTTACATTAATTTTATTTTTTGTAATAGCAGTAGGTTTATTTGTAACGGATGCAATATGGAAATATGTAGATATTATATGGATTTTCGTTGCAGTATCAGTAGTTTACATCTTTATTAGATACAGAGTAACAGGACCATTACAATCTTTTTCAACCAAATTTAATATGTTAGTTGATTATGATTTAGATGTTGAAGGTGCTTTGAAATTGGCTAAAGAAATGTATGAAAATGCGCCAACTGCACAAGTATCACAATTATTAATGATTTATTTAGGAATGGGTTATTACTATAATTCAATGTATAGAAAATCAATTAATACATTTAATCAAATTAATTTGAAAAAAGTTAATCAAGTGTACCATATTTTAGTATATGCATTTTCAGCATATGCAGCATATGAACTAAATGATACAGAAGCTTTTGACATCGCTGTAGAGAGAATTGATAGTGCAAAACAAAGAATCAATAAGAAATACTTTGCTTTTGCGAGTAGTTATACAGAAATTCTATTAGCTATGAAGAATTTAGAAAGTGATCCTGAGAATTATCGTGAAGTTATTGAAAGAAATTTTTCAAGAGAAGATGGATATGTTTCTACTAGATTAGTTTATAATTATAGAATGGCTTTGTATTATAAAACAGTAGGCAACGATGAAGAAATGGACAAATGCTTAGCGAGAGTTATTGCTAATGGTAAAAATCATCATACAGCACAAAGATCAAAAGACTTATTTAAAGGAACTGTTAATGTTGAAGATTATGTTTTTTCAAAAGCAAGTGAAGAACCTAAAGACGTTGAAGTTGTAGAAGAACCATTACAAATAGATCAGCTTGAAGAAGTTGATGTTATTGACAATGCGGACTACACCACAGATACTGAAGGAATGGATGAATTGTTTGATCAACCAAAAGCAGTGAATACCTTAGCTAATATGAGCGTATCTGAACTTAGAGATATGTGTAGAGCAAAAGGTGTGGCTGGATACTACAAAATGAAAAAGGCTGATTTAATAGCTGAAATAGAAAAATTAGAAAAATGATGTATAAGTAATATAAAAAGCACGTCAATTTTAAATTGAGGTGCTTTTTTTTACTAAAATATATCAAAAAAAAACTTGTGCATTTGCACAAGTCTATTTTCTCGTTTTCATTGAAGGGAATAATAATACGTCTCTAATTGATTTTGAGTTAGTTAATAGCATTACTAATCTATCAATACCAATACCAATACCGCCAGTAGGTGGCATTCCGTATTCTAAAGCTTCTACATAGTCATTGTCTATGTCATTAGCTTCTTCATTACCTAACTCTTTTTCTTTTTGTTGATTTTCAAATCTTTCTAATTGATCTATTGGATCGTTAAGCTCTGTATAAGCATTTGCATATTCATTTGTGTTAATAAATAATTCAAATCTTTGAGTAAATCGAGGATCTTTTGGATCTTTTTTTGTTAATGGTGATATTTCAATTGGGTGACCATAAACAAAAGTAGGTTGAATTAAATCTTTTTCACAGAACTCTTCAAAGAATAAATTAATGATATGTCCAACACCATATAAATGTGGTTCAACACGCAATCCATTATCTTCTGCTAGTTTCTTAGCTTCTTTGAAATCTGTTATTTGATAGAAATCTATTCCTGTTTTTTCCTTGACAAGGTCAACCATATGAACTTTACGCCACCCCTTTGATAAGTCGATTTCTATTCCATCATACTCAATTTTAGTTGTTCCATTTATTGCTTGAGACAGGTACGAAATTAAGTCTTCACTTAAATCCATCATACCTTGTAAATCAGAATAAGCTAAGTATAATTCTATAGTTGTAAATTCAGGATTATGAGTTCTATCAATACCTTCATTTCTAAATAATCTACCGATTTCATAAACACAGTCAAAACCACCAACAATTAATCTTTTTAAGTGCAACTCAGTAGCTATTCTTAAATAGAATGGCATATCTAATGTATTATGATAAGTAACGAAAGGTCTTGCATTTGCCCCGCCTAAGTCAGGTTGTAATACAGGTGTTTCAACCTCTAAATATCCTAAATCATCTAAATATCTTCTCATTAGAGAAATAATTTTAGAACGTTTAACAAATGTTTCTTTAACATCAGGATTCATAATAAGGTCAACATAACGACGACGATATCTTTCTTCTACATCAGTTAAACCATGATATTTTTCAGGAAGAGGTCTTAGTGCTTTTACTAAGTGTTGAAAAGATTCAGCTCTGATTGATAATTCTCCAGTGTTTGTTATCATAGCAGTTCCATTTACACCAATGATATCCCCTATGTCACCTTTTCTAAAGATGGCATAATTTTCTTCACCAATAACATCTTGACGTACATAAAGTTGAACTAATCCATATTGATCTTGAATATGTACAAATCCAGCTTTACCTTTAACTCTTCTTGACATAACTCTACCAGCGATTTTAATAATCTCTTTGTTTTCCACATCGTGAAGTTCTTCTTTAGTATAATTTTTGTATGCTTCTTTAACCGTTTTAGTATTATAGTTTCTATCGAAACGTTGTCCAAAAGGATCAATACCTAATTCTTTCAAATAATCGGCTTTTTCTCTTCTAATAATTTCTTGTTCTGTTAGTTTTTGTTCCATAATATCCTCTATTCTGATTGATAGCCTAAAGCTAATTTTAATAATTCTAAATTTTCATACATAACTGTAATATAGTTGTGTCCTTGGCTGACTTCATCGTCAGACAATGATTGAAGGATGTTAAATTCAACTTTGATTGGATTTAATTCTAATCTTACTAATTCATCTAAGACTGCATTCGATAAAGGAGAAGAAGTATGCATTTCATAAACAATGTATTGAATATTGTGATCAATGGCGTCATTAACTATTTCTTCTTTTTCTTGACTTGTAAATTGTTCAGCTTCTTCATGATAACCAGGAGATATAGAAAGGTAATCAAATCCGTAATCACTTCTTAGATATCCGTATATATTTGTTGAAGTTAAAGCAATTTTTGTCGCATTGTTGATAACTAATTCATAATCCTCACTTAGTTCTTGAAGTTCAGATAATAGATTTAGATAATTTGTCTCCATAATTAGATTAGGATCATCAAATTTTATGACTATTTTATCGTAAATCAAAGCAGCTATTTGTTGAATCTTAATTGGTGATATCCAAAAATGTGGGTCTAACCCTAAAGTATGATCATCAAATTCGTCATCGTGTACTTCAGGTTCGTCATAATCACATTCATGAGAATGGATAATTCCTTGAATTAATTCTATATAACTTGTTTCATCTTCAATTCTTACTAATTCAACTTTTTCATCCGTGAAAATACTTTCGATATTTTGATCAATATATTGGTCGTAATTAGCACCTATATAAAATAAGTAAGTAGCTTCTCTCATTGAAATAATTTCTTGAGGAGCCCAATCTACAGATGTTTCGTGAGATGTAACTCCAGGAACAATGTCTACGGTATATTCAGTTCCTTTAAATATTTCTTCAGTCACATATTTCATTGGATATACAGTTACATATACATCATGCGACTCTTCTTGAGTACATGATAGCAAGGTAATTGATATCATCAATGTAATTAATAAAATAATTATTTTTTTCATTAAATTTCACCTTTAATATTTTAACTTAATTTTCTATCACTTATTATTTCATATAAATCTTGAGAAGACTCCTTTTTTGTGTATTGAGTTATTTCTCTAATTTTAACAATCAATTCTTTATTTCCATATGTTATTTTAAGAATATCACCAACAGCCACATTTGATGCAGGTTTTGCGGTTCTGTCGTTAATGGTTATTCTTTGTTTTTTGCTTACTTCTTTAGCAATAGTACGACGTTTAAATATTCTTGATACTTTTAAAAATTTATCTAGTCTCATAATGCCTCCAAATAGTAAGAATAAGGGATACATTACGTATCCCTATATTTTCTAATGTGGTAATAGTCCAACTTTTTTCTCAACTGGTTCTTTTTTCTTAACTGGTTCTTTTTTTTCTTCTGGTTTATCATCTGGTTCTGATGCTAATATATCATCCCATCTTTTTAATTTACCAGTTTCATTAATTTCATCGATATCTTCTTTATTAAGAGTTTCAACTTCTAATAAGTATTTAGCGATTACTTTTAGTAAATCTAAATTGTTCGTAATAAGTATTTTAGCGGCTTCGTAACATTCATGGATAATTCCTCTAACTTCTTTATCAATTTCAGATGCAATTGCTTCTGAGAAGTGACTTGATTTTCCATAATCTCTACCTAAGAATACTTTTTCTGATCCAGATTCATAAGTAATAGGGCCTAAGTTTTCACTCATACCATATTGAGTAATCATCGCTCTCGCAATAGCAGTTGATCTTTCTAAGTCATTGTGAGCACCTGTAGAAATTTCATTGAATATTATTTCTTCAGCGACACGACCACCTAATAATCCTATAATCGTTTCTTTTAAGTTTTGTTTTGTTTGTAAGAACGCTTGTTCCTCTCGAGGCAACATTAAGTTATATCCACCAGCTTGTCCTCTCGGAATGATAGTTACTTTATGAACAATGTTAGCATTGGAAAGTTTTAAACCTATGATAGTATGTCCAGCTTCATGGTGAGCAATAAATTGTCTTTCTTTTTTTGAGAAGATTCTTGATTTCTTTGCTGGTCCCATTAATACTCTATCTACTGCTTCATCAATATTATGTAATTCAATTTGAGTATGATTTTCTCTTGCTGCTAGAAGTGCTGATTCATTCATTAAGTTTTCTAAGTCGGCCCCTGTAAATCCCGGAGTTCTTCTAGCAATTTCTTTGAATGTGATATTTTTATTTATTTTCTTATTTCTAGCATGAACTTTAAGTATTTCTGTACGGCCTTTAATATCTGGTTTTCCAACATAAATTTGTCTATCAAATCTACCTGGTCTCATTAATGCGGGGTCTAATATATCTGAACGGTTAGTAGCTGCGATTACGATAACTCCTGAATTATGTCCGAAACCATCCATTTCAACTAGTAATTGATTAAGAGTTTGTTCTCTTTCATCAGATCCTCCACCAAGTCCAGTACCACGTTGTCTACCTACTGCATCAATTTCATCGATGAATAGAATACAAGGTGAATGAGCTTTAGCTGTTTTAAACATGTCTCTAACTCTAGATGCTCCAACTCCTACAAACATTTCTAGGAAGTCTGAACCTGAAACAAAATAGAATGGCACACTAGCTTCACCTGCAACGGCTCTAGCTAATAATGTTTTACCAGTTCCTGGAGGTCCTATTAATAGAACTCCCTTAGGGATTCTAGCTCCTAAATCATTATAACGTTTTGGATTAATAAGAAAATCAATAATTTCTTTCAATTCTTGTTTTTCTTCATCAGCTCCTGCTACATCATTAAATGTAGTATTTGAGTTTTTACTAATTTTCGCTTTTGATTTACCAAAATCGAAAGCTTGCTTATTTGCATTATTCCCATTTTTCATCATGAAATAGAACATAAATACAAATCCAGCTAAAATTAAAATTATAAATATTACATTTCCTATACTATAACTTGATGCAAGTTCGAAAACGTAAACCACATCGTTTTCCGAGATTGATGCACCTAATCCATCTCTATCATTATTTAAAATATTGATTTTTTCTACCGCACTATCTAATTCACTATCATTCGCAAAATATGTAATAAATTCTTGACCGCTAGTTAACATCCCTGTAACTTTATAAGCACGGTAATTAGAATCACCTGATGCCGGAGTTACACTTACTGTTTCTACGCCTTGATTAACAAGCACGGATTCAAACTGCGTGTTAGTTAATTCCTGCGGTGCGTTCATATTACCGAACGTAACGAATATAGTTATTACAATGACAATCAATATTAGTATTGTTAAAAATTGACTAGTACGATTGTTCACTGGATTAGATGGTTTAGATGGTTTTCTTGGTTGTATTTTTGGCATATAATCCTCCTTATTTAGTGTAAACTTCTTCTTTTAATACACCAACATATGGTAAATTGCGGTACATTTCATTAAAATCTAGACCGAAACCAACAACGAATTCTTTTGGAATTAGTGTTCCAACATATTTTGGCTTGAATTCAACTACTCTACCAGCGGGTTTGTCCAATAATGTAACAACCTCAACTGATTTAGCACCACGATATTTTAATAATTTAGTTATAACACTGATTGTTTTTGCTGTATCAACAATGTCTTCTGCAATTAGGATATCTCTACCTTTGACAGGAATATCTAAATCTCTGGTGATTTTTACATCTCCACTAGAAGAAGTTCCACCATGATAACTTTGAACGCCCATTAATTCAATTTCCATGTATAAATCAATATGTTTCATAAGCTCTGTCATAAATGGCAGACAACCTTTTAATAATCCAACCATTAAGGGTTTCTTTCCTTTGTAGTCTTCAGTTATTTGTTTCCCAAGTTTTTGAGATATTACTCTGATTTCTTCTTCAGAAACTAAGATTTTTTTAATGTCTTTTTCAAGCATTTTCTAGCCCTCCTGATATATTAGATATAATTTGTTTTCTCCAATTGATTTTTTGTCATAAATTTTAGGTATCCAGATAATTTCTCCCATTTTATTTAAGAAAATAGGCGTTTGGTTTCTTTTGTTTAAAGGAACCTTTTTATTGATGAAAATATCCTTTAGTTTTTTTGTACCCGATGATGTTTTTATCTTGTCTCCATTCCTTCTATTTCGAATGGTAATTGGAAAAACAAAATCTATGTTATTATAACACAATTTAATCATATTATCATAATATTTGTTCGGTTTTATAGTTATAATAACTATATCCCCATTAGGGAGAATAATATCTTGAGGTACGTCAATTGTGTATTGATATTCAACATCTTCAGTTTTACTATCAGTGAAATATACTGAACTATAACTTTTGTAAATGTATAGTGAATCATTGAACGGTAACTCAAGATTAGGTTTTTTGTTAGAAAATAAGCTCCTAATATCTAGAATATTTTGATAATTTAGTTCTACTGAGTTTTTTGTTTGTAGATTAACTGCCTTTTTAATTACATCGATTTTTATAATGTCTTCTAATTCATTGAACTTATCAACTTCAATTGCTAAGACATTATTATCTTTAATGATATTATCGGAGATAAATTTATTTGAAATTTTTTCGATCAGTTCATACGCGTAGGTAAGATATTCTGAAAATTGCTTAAATTTATTTAGATAACGAGGATTTTCTTGCTCAAGAAGAGGTAACGTATGATGTCTAAATCTGTTACGAGTGTAGTGATCTTCTTGATTGGAATTGTCTTCGTTAAAAATAACATTATTTAGTTTTTGATAATCTTCAATCTCTTTTCTAGAAATATCTAGTAAAGGTCTAATTATATTGACATTCTTATATTTAGTTTTTGCTAAAATGCCTCTATATCCTTCAAAAGAAGAACCTCTTGTTAATCTCATTAAAATAGTTTCGGCATTATCGTTTGAATTATGAGCTAATACTATTTTATTAGCTCCAATTTGATTGGCTATATTAACAAAGAACTCGTATCTTTTAGTTCTGGCATAATCATGAAAATTTTCATTTGAATTTTCTTCTAGTAAACCGGTATAACATTTAATAAAAAGCTTCTCACATGTCTTTTCTACAAGTTGACAGTCTAAAAAGCTTTCTTTACGTTTTTGATGATCAAAAGTTGCAACAGCAATTTTGATATTATAGTTATCTTTTACCTCATTTAAACAATGAAGCATCACCATTGAATCGATACCCCCGCTTACGGCTAATAAAAGAAAGTCGTTTTCTTCAATTAAGTTCATATTTAAATTATTTAGCAAGTGAATCAACTCCAATAGTGTATCAATTTTTTTATTAAAACTATATCATATACTATCTTTCGGAGAAAAGATGATTGCATATGAATTGTATCAATGATATGTGATAAAAACATGTATTTTCTGTTATGAAATCAAAAAGTTTCTTATTTGAAAACTATTTTGGTATAATAGACTAGATTAAAATTAAGAGGTGTTTATGAAAAGAATAATATTAGCTAGTAATTCTCCTAGAAGAAAAGAATTAATGAAAATACTCGATTTAGATTATGAGATAATTCCAAGTCATATTGAAGAGATAATAGATCCAAAATTAGAACATGACGATTTGGTTATGGATTTAGCTTTTCAAAAAGCTTATTCAATATTTAAAAATAATAAGGATGCTATTGTTTTAGGTTTTGATACATTAGTTATTTTAGATGACTTTGTATTAGGCAAACCTAAAGACGAAAAAGAAGCTAAAATATTTTTGAAACTTCTTTCGGGTAGAACTCACCGTGTTATTACCGGTTGTTCAATATTAACCAAAGGGTATTCTAAATCATTTTATAGTGATGCATTAGTTACGTTTATTGATTTAGATGACCAAGAGATTGATGATTATATTAAAACTAAAGAACCAATGGATAAAGCTGGTGCCTATGGCATCCAAGCTTATGGTGCTAAGTTAGTTAAACACATTAATGGGGATTATTTTACTATTGTAGGTTTTCCAATATCTAGAATATATTTAGAAATGAAAAAAGTATTAGATAGATAAGGCTGAAAAGCCTTATTTTTTTGCTTTTTTAACAGCTTCGCATACAGTTTTAGCAACTCTTTCATCAAAAATACTTGGTAATATGAAAACATCGCTTAATTCATCATCGGTTACTAGAGATGCTATTGCATTTAAAGCACTTAATTTAATATCGAAATTTACTGTTTTCGCTCTAGATTCAATAATACCTTTCATTAAACCGGGAAAGATTAAAACATTGTTAATTTGATTTGGAAAATCACTTCTTCCTGTCCCAACAATACGAGCGCCCGCTTTTTTTGCTAAGTCAGGCATGATTTCTGGATCTGGATTAGCTAAGGCGAAGACAACACAGTTATCATTCATTGATTTAATCATTTCTTCAGTTACAATATTTTTAGCACTTACTCCGATAAAAACATCTTTGCCAACCATCAACTCTTTTAATGAGTTAATTTTTTCTTTTGGAGAAGTGGTGATTCCTTCATTTATAATTGCTTTTTCAACATTGTTGAATATATCTACATAATCTTTACTTAAAACACCTTGAATATTTATTCCATATATATTATTGGCACCCATTTTGTTTAAAGTTCTAATAATTGCATTACCTGCGGCACCAGTGCCACAGACAACAATTTTTTGATCTTTAATATCTTTTTTAAGGAATCTTAACGCGTTTTTAAGTGCGGCCCCAACTACAATAGCTGTTCCATGTTGATCATCATGGAAAACCGGAATATCTAATTCCTTTTGCAGTTTGTTTTCGATATATACACACTCTGGTGCTTTTATATCCTCTAACATGATTCCGCAAAATGATGGTGCAAGGTATTTGACAGTTTTTACGATTTCATCAGGATCTTTAGTGTCTAAGCAAATTGGAACTGCTTGAATTCCTGAAAACTTATATAATAAAGCGCTTTTTCCTTCCATAACAGGTAATGCAGCTTCTGGACCTATATCGCCTAAACCTAAAACTGCTGTACCGTCCGTAACAATGGCTACAGTTTTGCCTTTTGTAGTGTATTCATATACTTTAGATTTATCTTTTACAATTTCAAGACAAGGTATTGCTACACCCGGAGTGTATGCCATACTCATATCCTCTTTTGTTTCTAATGGAATGTTAGGAACCAAGTCAAGTTTACCAGTATTTCTTTTATGTAAATCTAGCGTTTTTTGTTTGAAATTTTTCATTTTCCACCTCTATATATATGATTATATATATTATAACATTATAATAATAGCATTTCATGTATTTTTTTCTTGCTTTTAAAAAAAATATTTGATATAATACCTTTGCTTAAAGATATAAAACTTTCTATGATAAACTAAAAATCATGGCAGAAGGAGACGAATATGAGAAAGAAAATACATCCAAAATATCACAGTATCACAGTTACTTGCTCTACATGTGGAAATACATTTGTTACTGGATCAACTCAAAAAGATATTCATGTTGATACATGTTCAAATTGTCACCCATTCTATACTGGAAAACAAAAATTTAATGTTATTGCTGGTAGAATTGACAAGTTCAATAAGAAGTATGGTATTGATGAAAACCAAAATGAAAAAGAAAATGAATAAAAGCCAAACAATTTTGGCTTTTTTTATTTGTTTTTTGGTATAATGATTTTGTGAAAAGGAGAGATATTATGTATATAACACAAAAAGATGGTTGGATTGAAGTTATTACCGGACCAATGTTTGCTGGTAAAACAGAAGAATTAATTAGAAGAGTAAGAAGATTACAATATGCAAACAGAAACATTATTGTATTCAAACCGTCTATTGACGATAGATATGCTGATAATGAAGTGGTATCTCATAATGATAGTAGGACTAGATCAGTATCAATATTGAAAGCTAGTGAAATCATGGAATACATTAACATAGATACTGATGTTGTTGCTATTGATGAAATCCAATTTTTAGATGAGGATGCTGTAGAAATATGTGAGTATTTAGCTGATAAAGGTATTAGAGTTATTGTTTCAGGTTTAGATAGAAACTTTAGAGGAGAACCATTTTCTTTTATGCCTAAATTGTTGGCAATAGCTGAATATGTAACTAAGTTGTCGGCTATATGCGTTAAATGTCATACTCCAGCGACTAGAACTCAAAGAATTATAGATGGAAAACCAGCGAATTATAATGATCCAATTATTTTAGTTGGTGCCACAGATTCATACGAAGCAAGATGTAGGGATTGTCATGAAGTTCCAGGAAAGCCGCAAAAATATGATTTACTTGACAAAAAATGATGAATTCTTTATGGGTGAAGCTCTTAAAGAAGCTCATAAGGCATTTCAAAAAAAAGAAGTTCCAGTCGGCTGCGTTATTGTAAAAGATAATATAATTATCGCGAGAGCACATAACCTAAGAGAAACAAAACAAAGGTCAATTGCTCACGCTGAAATTTTGGCTATTGATAAAGCATCTAAAAAACTAAAGAGTTGGCGTTTAGATGGCTGTGAAATATATGTTACTCTAGAGCCGTGTATTATGTGTTCTGGAGCTATAATAAATTCAAGAATTGAACGCTTAGTTTATGCGACTAAAGAACCTAAGTTTGGAGCGCATCAGTCATTAACCAATGTTTTTGATTTAAAATCAAATCATAAAACAAAAATTGTAAGTGGCATTTTAGAAGTAGAATCTAATCAATTATTAAAGGAATTTTTCAAAAATATACGAAGTGAAAAGAATTGATATATTGACTAATTGTGTTATAATAATTGTTGGAATCTCGTTTGAAGCATCTTCACTCAATAGAGGCCCACGAACCAGGTCAGGTCTTGACGGAAGCAGCCTTAAGTAAGGTGTTTATGTGGGTGGAGATGCTTCAGGTGAGATTCTTTTGTATGGAGGAAGAAAAATGGCATTGATATTTTTTGATTTAGACGGAACAACTCTAGACGGAGGAACTCCGGCCAAAGGCGTTATAGATAGTATAAAAGCTTTGAAAGCAAACAACCATGTAGTGGCCATAGCTACCGGAAGAACACCAAGTCTTTTAGGTGGAAATGATAAGTTATTTTGTATTGAGAATCTTGTTCTAGGTAATGGTTCCTATGTTATTTGTAATGGTGAAGTTATATATGAAAGAAGCATTCCAAATGAACTAGTTAAAAAGTTCATGGTTTTTTCTGATAATATGGAAGCTGATTTGGTTATTGAGTACTTGGATAGTTATATTGCATACAGAAAAAACACAGATATACCAGATAGTTTTTCTGATATTTTCAAATTAGAAAGGCCTAAGGTGGATCGTAATTTCTATCCTAATAGAAAAGTATTTGCTATGGTAGTATTTGAATCAGAAAGAGTTCAACAATACAAAGATGCATTTCCTGAACTAACTTTTAATGTATCTAATTCACTTGGTTTCGATGTGAATTTAAAGGGTGGATTAAAAGCCGAAGGAATTGAAGAAATAATTAAACACTTAAAATATTCTGAAGATGATATTTATGCTTTAGGAGATGGACATAACGATATTTCAATGCTTAAAGCAGTAAAACATGGAATCGCTATGGGTAATGCAAGCAGTGAAGTAAAAGAAGTAGCAGAGTATGTTACAACAAATGTTGATGATTATGGTGTTTATAACGCATTAAAACATTATAATTTAATCTAAATATACTTATTTATTCTATATTTTGGTAGAATGGTATTGAAAGAATGTGATTTTAATGTACGATATATTAGTAATCGGTGGGGGACATGCAGGCGTAGAAGCTGCATTGGCCGCTGCTAGACTAAATAAAAAAACAATATTAGTAACCGGAAACCTTAAAATGGTTTCTTTTATGCCGTGTAACCCATCAATAGGTGGACCGGCAAAAGGAACGTTGGTTAGAGAAATAGATGCTTTAGGTGGACAAATGGGGATCAATACGGATAAAACTTGTCTACAAATGAAGATGCTTAACAAATCTAAGGGGCCTGCCGTTAGAGCTTTAAGGGCGCAATCTGATAAGTTAGAATATCCTGCAGAAATGTTAAAAACATTAGAAAATCAAGAAAATTTAGATTTACTTGAAATGTATGTTAAAAGATTAGTTGTTGAAGACGGAAAAGTTAATGGAGTTTTATTAGAAAATGGTGAAATAGTTAACTCAAAAACAGTTATTATTACAACCGGTACTTTTATGGGAGCTAAAATACTAAAGGGTAATACCGCAACAGTAGAGGGCCCAGACAAACAAAAAGCATCAGTTGGATTGAGTGAACACTTAAGAGAATTAGGTCACAAGACTTATCGCTTAAAAACAGGTACTCCAGCTAGAATAAAGAGAGATTCTGTTGATTTTAGCAAAATGGAATTATCACCTGGTGATAATTTTGCATATTCTTTCAGTTTTGAACCACAATATTTAAGAGTATTAGAAAAAGAATGGCCGTGTTATCTGATACATACAAGGCCAGAGACTCATGATATTATCAACTCTAATATGAGTAAATCTTCGATGTATAGCGGTTTAGTTGAAGGAGTTGGACCAAGATATTGTCCATCAATAGAAACTAAATTAGTAAGGTTTAAAGACAAAGAACGCCATCAATTATTTATTGAACCTGAATCAGCATCAATTGATGAAATATACCTTCAAGGCTTTTCAAACTCTATGCCAGAGGATATTCAAGATGAAATGGTACATTCACTACCAGGACTTGAAAACGCTGTTATATCGACATATGCTTATGCAATAGAATATGATGCCATTGATTCACTAACACTATGGCCTTCATTGGAATCTAAGATAGTTAAAAATTTGTTTTTGGCAGGTCAAGTAAATGGAACAAGTGGCTATGAAGAAGCAGCTGCTCAAGGATTAATGGCCGGTATAAATGCAAGTCAAAAATTAAGCGGAAATGAACCACTTGTGTTAAGAAGAGATGAAGCCTACATAGGTGTATTGATTGATGACTTAATTACAAAAGGAACAAAAGAGCCATATAGAATGTTAACATCTAGAGCGGAATTTAGATTGCTATTAAGACATGATAATGCTGATATTAGATTAACAGATTATGGATATAAGCTTGGTTTAATTTCAGAAGATAGATATAAAAAGTTCAATATTAAAAGAGATTTGATCAATAAGATAATAGAAGAATTTAAACAAACTTTTGTTACACCTAAAAAGGAAATTAATGAGTATTTAGTATCAAATAATTTATCAAAGATAAAAGTTAAAATGTCGGTCTATGAATTATTAAAAAGACCAGCTGTAACATTTGATTTGGTAAAAAAACTTTTTGGCTTAAATTATGAAACTACTAAAGAAGTGGAAGAACAAATTGAGATCAAAATCAAATACTCCGGTTATATAGAAAAAGCAATTAAAGAAGCAAATAAACTTAAAAAAGAAGAAAACATAAAAATACCAAAAGGTATAAATTATGATAAAATTAACAACCTAGCATTAGAAGCTAGAAGCAAGTTAGGTCAAGTAAGACCACTAACAATATCGCAAGCAACAAGGATAAGTGGCGTTAATCCAACGGATATACAAATGCTGCTTATACACCTAAAGAAAAGAACATGAAACATAAGTTTCATAGATTCAATGACTAAATAGAGATAATATGTTAAAATATACAAAGATAAAGAGGTGAATAAAGTGTTCATAAAAAGAGAGTATTTAGATGCTGAAATCAATGAAATTTTGGCCAACTCGAAATTTAAGGAATATTATGAGTACTTAATCACGGAGAACAAAAACGTGAATTTAACTAGAATTGTTGATATTGACTCTGTGTACTATAAACACTTCTATGATTCGTTAATATTAACAAAATTCATAGATTTAAAGAATAAAAAGTTCTTGGATGTTGGTGCTGGAGCTGGATTTCCTTCAATACCTTTGAAGATGATTGATGATTCTATAGATTTGACTATTGTTGACTCTTTGAATAAACGAATAAAATTTCTTAAAGGGCTTACTCAAGAATTAGGTATAAAAGGGTGTACATTAATTCATGGGAGAGCTGAAGAATTAGATAAAAAGCAATATTTTGACATTGTTACATCAAGAGCTGTTGCAAAGCTGAATATATTGTCTGAACTAACAATTCCTTTTGTAAAATTAGGTGGATATTTTATAGCCTATAAATCAATACACTATAAAGAGGAATTAAATGATGCAATGACAGCTATTGAAGAGCTTGGAGGCAAATTAGACAGAGTTGAAGAGTATTCAATATCTGATTCTGAGACGAGAGTTCTTATATTTATAAAAAAGATTAGATTAACAAAAAAGATATATCCAAGACAATTTGGTAAGATAAAAAAGAGACCTTTATAGGAGGATATTTTGGCTGGTAAAAGGAAATATGCATTTTCTGAAATCGAACAATATCGTGAATATTTAGAGATAAAGAACCTTCGGGGTAAGAACAAAATTGCCTCTGGGGTATTTTTAGCATTAATGGTTTTGACAATTGGATATATGATCTTAGCAGGATATCAATTTAGCAACATTTTTCCTATCGCTTTTGGATACTTTGTTCTTTTAATAGCTAATTTTGTATTTTCTTCTTATGGGGAGATAAATAGTACCTACCTAAAGATGAATAAATACATATCAACATTGGGAATGTTTTCTATTGCGACCGCTTTAATAATATATTTTCAATCACCATCTGTAATACCTTTGTTATTCCTAGCTTATTGTATTTGTGCCATATACCAGGACATTTCGGTTATGATTATTAGTGATATATATTTTCTGTTTTCAATAGTTATGATAGTTTTCAATTACCCGGATTTGTTATTAACACAAAATAATTCTACTGGAAGTAACTTTTCTATCGTTTTATTTTCAATTTTGTTCTTAATGATGTTATCAATATCCGCTTATATAATTATGAAGGAAAAATCATTCTTCCATAATCAAATATCTACTTCTAAAGAAATTGAATTTCGTAATATAGATTTGTTGCTAAAACTTAAACGTAAAACAAATAAGGAAGATAAAGAAATTTTAAGTTACTATGATAGAACAAACGATTTTCTACAAGCTTTTAGTGATAGATTAGAAATACCAAATATATTTGAAGATAAAATTAAAGTAATGAAACTTTTAGAAACAAATACTGATGTTTCAGAAATATTAAAAGAGTTTCCTGATTTTACAAAAGAAGATA
>Ga0207997_1000158_pt1 | contig 32616 bp, 73 predicted proteins | sample AntAceMetag02UKN_FD_184777 | JGI IMG/M metagenome (GOLD analysis project Ga0207997, IMG submission 184777) | Saline lake microbial communities from Ace Lake, Antarctica - Antarctic Ace Lake Metagenome 02UKN (SPAdes) (version 2) | ecosystem: Environmental > Aquatic > Non-marine Saline and... | reverse complement strand
TGGAATGTAGAATTCGATATAAAGAAACTACAAGGTGATTTAGCACCATTTGAGATAGCACTAGAACCTATGAGAATGGGTTATACATTATCTAAACTAGAGTATATTAAGAAGTTATCCGTTGATTACAATAGGTTTAGTGTGAATATAGCCACTAACATATTAGATGCTTTAGTAGAATATGATTTCTTAAAATATGAGGATGGTGTGCTTAAAAAGGGTAGTAGAGAGTTAGATAATAGATTATACTTCTTTATGACACCACTTGATTTAATACCACTTGCTAAAAAAATGTATGGCAGAGAAATACCAGGTAGATGGTCTTTGGATAATGCTGGTTATAGATTATGTGGGTGTGGGAAATATCCTATATCTACTAAGTATATGAAGGATTTGGATGAAGAAGAATTGCTGATATATAACTCAATTGATACGATTGTGCCAGAGGTAATAGATAACTATCTTGGTGCAATACCTTGTCATGTTATTCTAGCATGGTCATTACAAAGCCAGATACCTGAAATGGAGCTAACTGCTGTGGTTAATGATATCGCTCTATTAAGAGCATACCACAAGGATGGTATTGTATTACCTTCAAGACCTCCTTGGAAGAAAATTAAAAAGAAATCTGGTGAATATAGTTACAAGGCAGCGGAGCCAGTAGCTAGACCAGGAGTGTATAAGAAGGTAGTAGCAACAGATATTAATTCAGCATACCCATCAGCAGTTATTGCAATTAATGCATCACCAGAGACCAAAGACCCAAACGGAGTATACACTGCACCTAATAATGTTAAATTTAATAATGGTTATTCCACATTTATAGAGGAACTTAAGAGATTACTTAATGATAGAAATGATGTTAAAAAGAAATTAATAGAGTGTGAGAAAGGAACACCAGAATGGCAAGTATATAAATTTATAGATTTCTCCTTAAAGACTACAATTGCTGCATTTTCACATGGAGTATTTGGATGGGAAAACTCTCGAATGAAGGATGTAGAGGTTGCTGATTCTATTACAGCTACAGCACGAGGAATTATAGATATAGTTAAAGATAAGTTAGATGTGTTAGGACACCCATGGATTTACGCACATACGGACAGTGCATACTTCTGTGCTCCAAAGGAGGAAATTAAAAGAATTGTAACTATACTTAATGATACAATCAAATATTATTGTGTAAGTAATAATTATTCTATAATACCTTTACTAGATTATAAAGGATTTTATAAGCAAGCATACATACATAGTGCAGCAAGGAACGTATTAATCCCTGAAGATGGTTCAATTGATAATGAATCCACATGGGAAGTTACTGGTTGCAATTTCATCCGTTCGGAAACTTCTGAGCCGTTGGCTAACATAGAAATTAAATTAATTACAATGAAATTAGCCAATATGGATGAAGATGAAATATTCAATAAACTTAGAGAGATGGTATGTAATCTAAAAGATATACCATCTAGTGAGTTAGCTATTATTAAACCACTTACAAAATCTATAAAGAAGTATGGTAAGATAGGTAAGGATGGTAATAGAGTAGGAATACCTTTTCATATCAAATCACTCTTACGTGCTGGTGAAGACTATGGGTTCAAAATTAAAATTGGTGAAAAGTTTAATCTCATTCCAATTATTACGGAGGAATATGATGGTGTTAGAGTTAGGAGAAGAAGAAAGGTATTTATGGCGTTTCCAATAGATGAAGAACTCCCTGGTATGTATTCTTTGGATTGGGAAAATTATTTAAGAAGTAATCTGTGGGGGAAACTTGGTGGTATGTTTGATTTAAAACCTAAAGAATTTGAGAATATAATACTAACCCCATATGTTAAAGATATATTAGGAATTGAATATGAAAACTAAGATTTGTACCCAGTGTAAAATTGAAAAGCAAATTATAGAATTCTGTAAGAAGAAATCAAATAAAGATGGGTATTGCTCTTGGTGTAAGGATTGCATAAAGTTATCCTATATAGAGAATAGAGAGATAATAGTAGCAAGAACATGTCATTGTTGTGGGGATATAATGCTAAGTAATAGGAAAATTATATGTGATAATTGCATTAAAAGGAAGAGGAAACAATATTACTTAGATAACAAAGATGAATTAGATGAGAGAAATAAAGCATGGTATAGGGATAATAAAGAGGCAAAACAAACATATGATAAAGAATATTCTCATTCCGAGAAAGGAAAAACGATTAGAAAACGAGCTAATAAAACATATGGAAATACTAAGAAGGGAAAACTATCCAATAGGAAAAAGTCAAGTAGGAGAAGAAAAGGATTTACTATTTTTCAAGAATTATTTCTTAACCCATTTCCAAAGGAAATTGAAGTTAATTATCATCACATCAATGATGTGTTAGTTATCCCTATACCCCGTATTACACATGAACATTGTTATACTGGGCAGGATATATCGAAACACAGAGAGAAATGTAAAGAATGGATTATGAAGTTATATGGATTAGATTTGGATATAATAATGAGAGAAAGAATGTATAAGGAGATATAATGAATAGAGGAGATTTGCTCCAGAAGCAATTATTACCACTTTCTTCTAAGATAGAAATGTCTAAAAGAAGAATTAGAGAATTCTACAATGAGATGGATGGTGGAGTATATGTAGCATTCTCTGGTGGTAAAGATAGTACAGTATTATTACATCTAGTAAGGAGTATATATCCTGATATTCCTGCTGTGTTTGTTGATACTGGATTGGAATATCCTGAAATTCGTGAGTTTGTTAAGAAAACTAAAAGTGTTACTTGGTTAAAACCTAAAATGAACTTTAGACAAGTAATAGATAAATATGGGTTCCCTATTGTGTCCAAGAGAGTAGCATATCAGTTGCGACAATTGAGAAACCCAAGAGAGAGTAATAAGGCAACAAGAAGATTTTATCTAACAGGCATTAAGAAGGATGGTTCATATTCAAGTAAATTTCTCCTACCAAAGAAATGGAAGTATCTTATTGACGCACCATTTAAAATATCTGAACAATGTTGTTATGAAATGAAGAAAAAACCATTCAAGGAATATAATAAGATTAATAATTCAAAACCATACATAGGCATAATGGCAGAAGATAGTTCTAATAGGAGAGCCTTATACCTTAAACGTGGATGTAATGTCATAGATGGGGCAAATATTCATAGTTGGCCACTATCATTCTGGTTACAAAAGGATATATGGGATTATATAAAGAAATATAATTTAGACTATTCCTCAATATATGATAAGGGAGTTGATAATACAGGTTGTATATTTTGTATGTTTGGGGTCCACCTTGAAAGTGAACCAAATAGATTTCAATGTTTAAAGAGAACCCACCCAAAGTTATGGGATTATTGTATAAATAAATTAGGATTAAAAGAAGTATTAGAATACATAGGAGTAGATTATGAAAATGAAAATGTATAAGGAGGTAAGTTAAAATGGTTAGTAAGGCGTTAAAATTAGATGCAGATGAGGCTATAAAGAGAAAAGGTGAGTTTGGAACTGCGGACGATAAGTTGTTAGATGAGATACAAGAAATGCAGGATGAGAGATTTACGGATATCCGTTCTATTAGATTTGGATGGGTAGATCAACCATCCGGAGTAGATGGTAAGATAGAGAAGAAATTAATGTCTATAATTCCATCTGGTAAGTTCGTCTTTCCAGACAGATCTCAAGACTTGAGTGCAATAGTACCAGAAGATCCATATCTATGTTTAGTATTTGAGCCACCCGATGGTAAAGTGGCGTTTGCTAAAATACTATTCCCAGAATATCAACCGAAGATATATGTACCACCGTCCAGAATACCAGCGATGGTATGGAGAGACGAAAAGGGAAGGATACATACAAAGGTACAGAAGTATAGTTCTTATGAGGAGAGGTTATTGGCATCTATTAAAGATTTTGAGAAGATGGGTATGGAGAGTATTAAAGTGGTGTTTAGGAAGAATGAGAAATGAGTGATAATAAAGAATGGAATTGGTCGAAATTAGATATTAAGCTTCATTGTCGGACAAATAAAGTTAGATTTATAATCAGAGCAATACAACTATTAGAGGATGAGGGTTTTATAGATAGACTATAATATACAGAGAGTAGATATAATGTCTAAACATGATGATTGGAGTTTGAAAAGTAATATAAAAAAGAAAACACAATATCTCACAGATGAAGATAAAGAATATCCAGTTGGCGAATATTTTATTTATGAACTGCGCGATATAGAAACTCTTCGTGAGAAGTTGATAGAAGATATAGAGAAATATATTGATGAACATTTTGAGGTGTGGAAAGGACATAAAGATGATATACAAGAGAAACATGAATTAGGTGACATAATTATATTTGAGATTATCAATAAGAGGTTTGGGTATGAGTGATGATTGGAGTCTGGCAAAACACAAAAGGAGCATGTATAAGTTATTTCTAAATGATGGACATAGTGGTAGGAGAGTGTGGACTCCCAAGGATTACTTCTACCTAGAGGAAGATATAGAAACTTTGAGACAAACACTAATAGAAGACATAAAACAATATTGCAAAGATAATAAATATGTAGAAATTGGTAAATGTGAATGGGGATTAATAAATTTGGTTATCAACGAGAGATTTGGAAAGGAGTGATTAAATGGTAAATCATATATGCAGAATTTGTAATGTGGATAGTCTATTCTTTAAGTGGTCAACTGATAGATATCTAAGAAGAGATAAGGTACTAGAAACTTTAAAGAAGATTAGAAAAGCACCCATTAGTCGAGGTGAACAGTTGTCAATAGAGAATGGGAATTATGTTATATGTAGTTTTTGTAATGAGAAATATGGATTGAGTGAGCGATGATAGTTGGAATAATGAATCCAGAGATGGGAGCTAGGGGGGGCATAAACACTTACTCCCAACGGTTATGTAGATATTTAAATGAAGTAAAGGATGTAAGTGCGAAGATATTTGTGGAGAAATATAAGAATGGTAAACCAGATGTTATATCTATCCAGTATGAACCAGGTTGTCTTCCTCCACAACAATTGAATCAAATTCTAAATGAATATGTAGAGCCAGTAGTAGTAACGTCTCATCATATGGGTATGTTACAACAATTCTATCCAATGTTAGATGGAGTAGTGTTGCATGCAGAGAATCAAGTAAAGGAGAAACCTTGGAGTTACACAGTTATACCACATCCTGCTTTGGTGTATAAAGAGAAAGATAAGAAAAAGTTAAGGAAGAAATACAATCTACCACAAGATAAGAAGATTGTTGGTACTATGGGTTTCATATGTGGGACTGGTAAGATACTACCACTTACTGTATCTAATATTCTAAAAGGATTAAAGGATGATGAATTTCTATATCTAATGACACCATTCTGGAAAGGTGGTGATATGGGACGACTTAAAGAGATAATGGATGTAGTTAAAGCATCTGGTAAGGAGAATAACTTTAGGATAGATACTGACTTCATTGCTGATGAGGAAATACTTAATGAGAAAATGCAGTGCTGTGACTTAATGTTTGCTTGGAATAATATGGATAAGAGTCAAATCGGCTCTCAAAGTGGTTCTGCTGCTGATATGTATGGAGCTAGAGTTAAGTTGATTGTTAAGGATTGTCCGCACTATAGTTACATAGGTGAACAAGAAGGTGTTATTGTTGGTAGAGAACAACCTGATGAATTTGCCGAGGATGTGCTAAATTCATTACGGAATGAGGACTTGGAGAAAGTACCTGACCCAACACATTTAGGTTGGGAAACATTAATTTCTAAGTATGTGGAATATTTTAAAGAGGTGGCTGATATATGAGTAAGAGACTTAAGACGGATGATAAAGAGAAAGCGATTGTATACCAATTAGAGAAGATACAACAATCTATTATCAATCTAGCTAAACCATTTAAGTATCTAAATGATAGTGTAATTGGTAGACGTGATATCAGTAAGTCTGTTAGATGGATGGATAAGAAGATTGAGTTACTTGAGGGACAACTATCAAGCCAGAAGATATTCACAGGAACATTCATAATTACTACATTAATTGTATTAATTGCACTGGTGCTTAAATGAGCGGAGAGAAGATACTAATTCTGGGAGATTCCATCGAGGGTCCTACTGGGTTCGCCAATAATTTATCTACCATATCTTGGTCTCTTGCTAAAGAATATGATGTACATGTATTAGGATTACAATCTGTTAATCAACAGAGAGTAAAGTTGGATATGGAAGGTGAGATAAGAGAGATAACTCAGCATCCTAATTTACCACGAGGTAAAGATAAGTGGGACTTTGGTACTAAATCGTTACCAAGATTAATGAAGCAACTACAACCAGATATATTATTCACACTGAATGATATACAAATGATACAACATGTCCCAAATGTACTATATCCTAATATGGCTAATATCAAAATGATAGACTTTCCATCTAAAAAGATGGTATCTAGAGATGCTTTAATAATGGAGCTAGATGGGCACATTCAGCGATTTAAGGAGAAATATCCACTAGATACAAAATGGATTGCTTATTGCCCAGAAGATGGTGACCCACCAATGCAACAATGGAAGAATATATATAGTATGGCAGATAAATGTGTTGCATTTGGTAAGTATGGTAAAGATTTATTTAAACAATATTTCAATATGGATGTCCCATATATCTATCATAGTATAGATAGTGCCAACTTTGAGAATAAAGAGAAACCAGATAATCTTAAGGATAAGTTTGTTATAGGGAATTTCAATAGAAACCAACCAAGGAAGCAACCAGTTAGAACTATGATGGCGTTTGCCAAGTTTGCTAAAGATAAACCAGATGCTCTACTACATATGCAAATGGATTGGAATGACCAATTTGGATGGCCAATACAATATTTTGCCCAATTGTATGGTATAATGAACAAGATGATACAACCTAGACAGGTTGGGATGCCAAGAAAAGAGGTATCTAACACATACAATATGTGGGATTTAAATGTTAATTCCCATGGTGGCGAAGGTTTTGGGATTGTTGCTATTGAAGGTATGAAATGTGGATTACCCTATATCTCAACTGATTATACAACAAGTAGAGAATTAACAATAGACGGAAAACCATCACCAAGAGGAATAGTAGTCCAACCAAAAGAATTGTATTGGGAGAAAATGGATGTAGCAGCAGTACAACGAGCAGCAATAGATGTAGATAAGTTAGCAGATGCGTTCAATACCTATTACTATAATAAAGATTTGCTAAAAGAGCATGGAGAGAATGGAGAGGTATGGGTAAAGAAGAATTGTCTAGTGAAAAACCAACAGAACAAGTGGTTGAAACTGATAAAGGAAACTCTAAGTATGCAAGATATTTAGAATGTTATTGTACAGATTGTAGAAGTGAGTTTATGATAACATCTAAAAGACAGTTTCCTTATGAAGAAATTGTATGTCCAAGATGTCAATCTAAGTTAATTAGATTTATAAAGATAGAAGGAGTATAAGAAATATGGTTATAGTAGAGGAAGAAGAATACAAAGGTAATCCTATATTAGTTCTTAAAGCATATGAAGACGACCAACGGCCATTCCGCTTTGGCTGGAAAAAGAGTAGTCTCATATTAGAAGCTATTGATGAGATTAAAGAATTTGTAGAAAAACATAGGAGAGAATAGTAAATGGACAAAGCAATACTATATTGTAATTTGTGTGATAAGAAGTGGGAGCAATCTATTAGATATATAGGAGATATTGACTGGGTATGTCCAACATGTGGCAACCAAAATGATGTTTTCTTACATGAATTAATACAAGATAATACAAATGATAAACCAATAATATTAGGTAGGGGTGGATGTGGTAGACCAAATAGTTGATGATATAGATAATCTAAAAAAGGAATTAAATATGAATGTAGTTGAGCATAGTATAGAGAAATCACCAAGTGATGATTTTCTGTTTATGTTAGAAGGAAAGGGTAAAAGGAAAAAGAAATGAAAATGGGTAGAGTTGGATTAGTTATTATTGTAGTATTATGTATCTGGGTTAATATAGGTTCTCTTAATGCTTTAAGATATGATATTGAGGATTATAATTGTAGGTATTATTCTAGGGATTTTGAAGAGATAGTAGAGAGATATTTACCAATAGATGTAATAATTGTGAGGGGGGAGAAGACATTGGATAGTAATAATGGACATGTATGGGTTAAGATATGTGGTATTGAGATAGAACCTATTGGATTATTCCCATTTCCTAATTCTTTAACTCATCCTTTTAATATAAAATGTTTTGATAATTATTCTGATTATGAAAGTAGATATGAGAGGATATAAATAATGAGTAATGATAGTTGTAGGATTAGAGGACATAATTGGCAATGGGTTGCTGATGAAAAACCTTGTGAGTGTTGTGGTAGAATAATGGGGCATATGGTTTGTAGTAGATGTGGTAAGACAATTAATGATTTATGAAATGTCCTAGATACAGGTATAACTTTAATCCAAGGAAAGATAATTTAACTATGAAATTAAAGATTATGGTACATAGAGCTGTTAAGAATGAAAAAGAATGGATACTGGATAATGATTATATCTACGATAGAATAGAGGAAAGAAATAAACAATTTAGGAGAGATATTCTAATATTTGGTATTGCTTCCATTATAGGAAGTATTATTCTTGCTTTGGCTATTGCCCAAATCATTAATGGATTATGATGAATAAAGATATGGAGATAAAATTAGAGAGGACTTACTTTGCTTGTCCAGAGCAATATAGTGCATTCATAGGAAGTAAAGAAGTTGGGTATCTAAGGTTAAGGCATGGATACTTCTGTGTTGAATATCCTACTTGCGATGGAGAATTACTATATGATACATATGCAAAAGGTGATGGTATGTTTGAAGAGGATGAAAGAGAATATTATCTAAGTAAGGCGAAGGAAGTTATTATGAGGAGAGTGGAAAAGGATGAATAAGAGAGCGTATTTGATGACATCAACTGTAGCGTTGTTAGAATATTTGAAGGAGGTAAGTGAAGAATGATAATCCATACAATATGCCAATATGTAATCAATCATATTCCATTACCTGATTTTCTAAGATTTTGGTAAATAAAAAGGGGGTGAATAAAGATAATGAGAAGTAGAAGATTTCAAAGACCAGGAAGAGGTAGACAAGATGGAGATAAACCAGGATCCGGGATTGGGGGATCTTGCAAATGTAGTAACCCAGATTGTAATTACACTATTCAACATACTACTGGAGCACCCTGTAACCAACGTAAATGCCCAAAATGTGGTAGTCCATTAACAAGGATGTGAAATATATAATAAAATATGTTTTAATGTGAGTAGATAGATAGAGAGGTAGAGAGAAATGATATTAAAAATGAAATCCAGACAGAAACAAGATTGGCATCTAATAGATAATATAGCAGAGTTGCACTATCATGTAAGAGAAAAGAAGGATATAGAAAAGGATGAACTACAACAACCCCATCGTTGGTTAGAGTACGAAAAGGATAATGAGAAAATAATAGAACTATATCTAACATACAATGATAGAGTTGGGGAGATAATATATTCTGACAATCCAATTTATGTTTTAGGTAACGATGGGAAAACTATACAAAAAATACTTATCTGATATTGTAGAAAAATGAGTATAATAGATAATATAAAAGAAGAGCACGAAAATAGAACCAAGTGGATAGATGAAAATCTTACTTGGAGAGAACGGGCTAGGGTAGATAGAGAAATCGCTATAAAAATTGGATGGGCATTTATTATCTATTTAAGTATAATGGGATTGATGCAGTTATTATTATAATGGAGAATCATGATTGAGAGAATTAAAAGTAAGAGAGCAACGGTTAAAACATTTACATATCTAATAATAGATTTACTAACACACGCTTCAATAATATACTTTGCAGGATTACTTTTTAACTACCCGATAACATTAGTTGAAATAGGAGCAATTTCTATAGCTATTGAGATACTTGAAACGATTATGTATTATTTACATGAAGTAGTATGGGAAAATATTAGTTTGTGGAAGTGATTAATTTTTGGTGATATTAAAATGATTAAAGAATGTAATTTCAAACAGAAGATTACTAAAGGAGATAGAAAAGGAAGGTATATCTGTCAATTATCTATATCATTGTTAGCGAGTTGTTGTGATTACACAACAGGGGTAATTAATAAATCAACGCACACAGAGTGTTATGATTTTATTCATCCGAAAGAGTGCGTTGGAGAAGATAATTGTATTCTATTCCAGATATACAAATCACTAAGTAATGATATTGACTATTCTAAGATATTTGAAAAAGGATTTGAAAGAGGTAAGAAGAAATTAAAACTACCAAAGAAACTACCAATAGATACTATTGATGGTAGATTAGGAAGACTGTGAGGAATTAAGAATGAATATAGAATCTATATATGATAATCTATGTGATGATTGCCGGAAGAAAATCTTTGATTTCTTAAGAGAGAATGCCAAAGAGGTAGAAGAAGAATGAGTGATGATTGGAATTTGAAAGGAAAGATATATTCTAGTGATGACTTATGGCCACATCATAGTATATGGGATAAAGAAGGAGAGTTATATTTTAAGAAGGATATAGAAACCTTACGAAAGAAACTAATAGAAGATTTTGCAAAATGGCATTATGATGATATACATGGAAATATGAATTTTGATGATAGACTAAAACAAATAAATAAGAGGTTTGGTGTGAAATGAATGAAACCTTAACAATAATCAACATAATCATGCATCTAATATCTATCCCACTTATTATATATCTAATCTACTATCATCGCGAGCATAGGAAATTAGTTATGCAACATATGGAGAATATAGAGAGACATATAGATTATTTAGATAATATGAATCTTAAGGAGAAATAGAAAATGAATATAATATTATTAATAATCTCACTCACACTAATAGTAATAAATGGGATATACTCTTTTATGTATAGAAATGAGTGGGTAGGAGTTTGGTTACTTTGGAATATGTTTATAATTCTATTCTTGAGTGCTACTAACATAAGGTTATCTGGCAAGAAACTTGTATGGTGGGGATTAGAATGAAAGTTTATTATGATAAAGATGGTAATGTAATAGCTATAGAGAATAATGCGTTTAAATGGGTATGTATAATGGTAGCTATAATGGTTGCATCTACATATATTGGATTAGGGTTGATGGCTTTAGGGGGTGTAACATAATGAGTGATATAATAGCAAATTTAGATTTAGATAAGTTAGTAAAGGATTTCAATTCTGGTAAGTGGCATTTTGAACCAGAGATAGAAGTTACTAAACAACATCTAGATAAGGATGGTAATAATGTTATTGATGAATTCGAGTTGAAGTCGATTTCGTTTGTTAGATATATGGAGGATGAGATATGAAACCAGTTAAGATAGGAAATAAAGAGATTAAACCAGATTGGAGATTAATGTCAAACATCTGTAAATATTCTAAAGCAGGATTGTTTCATACCAAGTGTTCTGCATACAAAACAGAACTATGTGAACATTGTAGATATAACATCTATATAGATAGTGATTGGAATACAAAACCAGAGAAGAAACCTAAAGAAAAGAATTACTATGATAGTATAGCACCAATTTGGTGATAAAGAATGAAAACTTGTAAATGTGATATTTGTGGTAAAGATGCAAAGACAATAAGTTATTCACATAATGAGTATAGATACGAAGCAGATTTATGTAAGAAACATAAGAAACAATTTAAAAAGGAAGTAGAGGAAGCATTTCAAGAGATGCTTGGTAAGTATCACTTTGATATTTGTTACTCTATAGATTAGGAATAAGAATGATGATAAGAGTTAACAAACAAGAAGTTGTTTTTGGATGTGGAGAGTATATTGAATACTATCCCTCTGGTTCAGATAATTATTTAAAATTCACTGGAGAGCAAGTACAAAAAATATGGAATGAGGCATATCTGTGTGATTTAGTAAAATTTCCAACTGGAAAGTTAAAAAGTGATTTGCATTTTGAAAAGATTATAAGGAAATATGGGTGAAGATGAATGAAAAATAAAACTAGAGTAGATGGTATAGAAATAGTATTGGATGATGGAGACTCAAATACATCTGATATAACTTACTATGATGAAACTTATGCAGAAGAGATGGATGCCGAAAGAATTGAATGGCTAAAGAAACAGTTACGATATTATGGTTATAAATTTATTAATGAAGATGAGATTAGAGAGGAGTGAATAAAATGAGTTATGAGATAACAAAAGACTATGTTTGTGATTATTGTGGTAAGAAACAGACTAAAGATGAAGATGTTGGATTATTAGGTGGAGAGTATATATTAAGACAAACTAACTATTCACCATGTATACCATATGGTGGTATAAAATTGAGATATGCTTGTAAAACTTGTATTAAGAAAGGATTAGTTCCTGGATGGAGTTAAAGAATAATACAACATCATGGAGATTATATGAGGGTATATGAGCAAACTCACTCATCAACAACTGGAGATAATCTAACATCAGGATTATATTGTCAATGTGGGCATAAGATGGTTTACTCTCTAAAATATGATAGATGGTATTGCCCAGTATGCTCGGATGGGAAGGAGAATTAAATTATGGACACAAAAGAAGAGAAGTTAGCAAAAAGATGCATGGAACAATTAAAAGAAATCAGTAGACTATCAGATACTTGTAATAGTATTTCCTATGAAAATTTGTCGAGTATAGTAGGAGAGGAATGGAAAACTGAATGTGTAGAACAAGAACTTGGAAACGGTTTATTAGAGCACATGTCAGCAATGATTTATCATATAGATAGAGAATTAAGAGAATGTATAGCAAGGCAGAAATGTTTAAAAACAAAAACAACTGACTGGAATATATAATAGGATAGTGGAGATGTAGAATATGAAAGAATTAAATGTATCACCAAAGACAAAAGCATGTGGTGTAAAGTTTATAGAAGATAGAGAAACTCTTGATAATAGAACTATAACATATCTAAAAGAAGAATATCCGCATAGATTTAAGGAACATTGGTGGCAATTTTGGAGATGTAGAATATATGTCTAATAAATCAATTAGATGAGGAATATAATGCCAGTAAGTTATAAATCAGAAAAGAAAGATATAGAGATAAAGATAAGTATAGGTAATATTGATGATGTAACTCCTATATTAGGAAAAAAATTAACTATTCATAGAACTAATGAAGGAGGATTCATTTTAATTTTGGAATAGTATTGGTAAAAGAATGTTAGTTATACTATGGTACTCTCTTTAAAGAGAGAGTAGAAATTATGAGTGAAAAGTGGGACATTAAACTTACTTTAGAAGAATTCAATCATTTAGCAGATTCTAATGGTAAGTGTGATTGCGAGTTATGTAAACGGTTTAAGGAACAGGTTAAGGATTATTTGGCGTATGTTGAGAATGTTAAAAGAAACAATGAAAAGGTGATATAAAATTTTAATTATAGCTTGGGATAGTTTGAGACTAGATGCAATAGAGCCGTTTAAAGAAATTTTAGGAAAAGACAAAGAAACTTGGACATCATTCCCAAGTATAGATGGTTTCACAGGGCCAATTTTACCAAGTATTATATGTGGTAAAAGTCCAGAAGAATTAGGTGTTCCAAGAACAGATGAAGCATTTTGGTCTGGCATAGATCCAAGTAAGATAGATGATACAATATTTGACCATTTTGATAGTCACATTACTATCTCTAGACTAATTGGGCCGCAAACAATGCCACATACTAAAATAGTTCCATCTAGACGAGGTAAAATGAAGTTTATGCCTCCAATAAAATGGAATGCTAAATCGAATTGGGATGTGGATATTTGGAGATATCTTGGTAAGAAATGGTCGATGACAAATCCATATTGGGTAGATACAATTTTCTTCTGGTCTTTCATAACACATGGGAACTATTCATGCTATGATAGTTTGGGTGCGTTAGAAAGTCCTGAAATTAAGAATGGTGGATTAGTTAATAAGAGATTAGCCAGAACTGACCCACAGGCACTAAGAGATTTATATATGATGGGGGTATATAATGCAGTAGAAACTCTCAAAGGTTTAAATGAGATATCGGGTGGTAAAGAAGTTATCATCTGCTTTTCTGATCACAATGAAGCATTAGGTGAAGAATTAAATGGACAACAAGCTACAGGACACTTTCATGGTATGGAGAAAATACCTGGATTAGAGAATGTTCCTTGTTGGGTGAATATACCAAATTACAAATTCCCAGAAGGTATGAGTCAATTAAAATTGAAAGATGTAATAGTTGATTTATATACTAATTACGAAAAGAAGGATAAGGAATACCAGAAATTCAAGCAAAAGAAGTTGGAAATGAAGAAACAGATGATTAAATGAAAGAAATATTCTATAAAGGTTTTAAAGGATGGGTAACATCATATAGTAAGTGTCCAGAGTGCGATTATTATGCATTTCAGGATGATATAAATGATGATTATTGGCGATGTAAATATTGTGGATATTCACATGATAAAATAATGGGAAGAATTCATCATGGAAAATATTATAAAGTTGGTGATTAAATGATTTGTCAAAGATGTAGTAATGAGATGATAATATTCAGAACCGAAACTCCATGTTTATTTAGCTGGGGTGGATACCGATTGTGGGGATGTCCAAAGTGTGGTAATGTATTCTATGATTTTACCAACGAGGACCACCCAGATAATCCATGTAAGAAACCAAATGATGAGATAGCAGATATATCTAAATATCACTGGAGTAATTAATAAGGATTAATTGATTTAGTATCTATGTGTTAATGTTAAAATAAGAAAGGAGGAACTAAATGCCAAACGGAAAAGAAAAAGAGATATATAAAGTAGCCGAAAGAGAATCAAATGAAAGAGCATGGGCTAGCAACGACAAATTAGTATTCGATGAGAGAACCGCACACGGGAATAGAACAGCAATTATTGCTGAAGATGCATTACATGAATCAGTGAACTTTACCAAGCAGCTTCACCAGCAGTATTTAAAGAAAGAACAAGATGCAGCAGAGAACAACAGATACACGCTCAACTATCTCTATGGACTATATCCTGAAGAATGGATATCTCTACGAGAAATGATTAAACAGTATAAAGAGGATAAATAAATATTATCCTTCTCTTTTCTTTCTATTAAAGATGGACAAAGAATGATTGATGTAAAAGAAATTGGGTTGTATGTGATGGGTGTCATATAGTTATATATAAACAATTCTTATCAGGAGTGATATGGGTAGAGGATATGAAGATATAAATTACTACGAAGAACTCCGCCAACGAGTAGATAGAGAGAATAAAGAGAGAGAAGAGAAGCAGCATATAGATTATAATTGTTATCTATGTGGGGCTGAAGGAGCAAACTTCTTTCATTATGAGAATGGCAATATAATAGTTAAGTGTGTAGATTGTGTTAGAAAAGAGAATTATAAGAGATTAGAGGATATGAGTAATGAGATTAATGAATACAAGGAGGATTAGATTTGAAATTGAATGAGTGGAGAGATAGATGCCACAAACTAGCATCTACTAAAGGTTTTTGGGATAAAGAAAGGAATGATGGGGAAGCAATTGCTTTGATGCATTCCGAGTTATCAGAGGCACTAGAAGCTATGAGAAACAATAATTGGGATGGTAAAGATTCTGTAGGTGAAGAACTAGCAGACTGCATAATTCGTATCCTAGATTATTGTGGTGGAAGAAATATAGATATAGAAGATATTCTAACAAAGAAATATGAGTATAATAAGAGTAGGGGATATAAACATGGGAAGGAATTTTAGATGAGTGATAACCCAGTTTTTGAGATTGGTTTGGAAAAAGAGTTATTTATCTTGAGAAAAGGAAAGATAATAGAACCAGCAATTTGGAATTTCCCACGAGATGAGATGGGTTTCCTTACGGAAATAAGGTCAATCGCATCAGATAATATATACCCAATAGAAACATCATTATCATTTAATGAATTGTCATATAGATTGAGAGCAGAGAAATTTGGGATGTACCTATCAGATACACCTTTCTTAAATACCGATGAAGAATTTGTTAATCACATAGAAGACACATACCATATTAGCAAGTTTCCTGACTTAACACAGAATATATACAAGACACAATTAAAAGATAATATCAATGGTAAGTTAGAGAAATTTTCTCACCATACAGGAATACTACAAGAGAAGGATGTAGATGGTTGTTATAGATTAACTGCGGGTATTCATGTTCACTTTTCTTCTAGGGATAAGAATACAGGTAAGGTTATAGATTTACCTATTAGAGGGATAGTAGAGAAAATGGATAATACTTTCAAATCTGAAATATCAGATAGTGGTAGAATTAAAGGAGAGTTTGAAATGAAAGATAATCATGGTTTTGAATATCGCTCATTACCATCAAACTCTAATATTCACAAAGTGATAAAAGAGTCTTTCAAGATATTGAGATATATATGAAAAAGATTTGTAAGAAGTGTAAGAAACTTAAAGATTTAGATTTATTCTACGAAAGAAAAGAAAATACAGATGGTAAAACAGGGAGTTGTAAGGAATGTATTAAGTTAAGAGTAAAATTATATAGAGGGAAACATCGTGATACTATCTCATTGAAGAAAAAACAATATTATGGGGGACACAAAGAAGAACAAGCCAATCGTAATAAGAAGTGTAAAGACAGTATGAGTGAAGAAGAAGTATTTCTAGAAAAACAAAAATCAAAAGAGAGGAGAAATAGTAGAACCGATGAAGAAAAACAAAGAGAAAAGGAATATCAGCAAGAGTATCAAAATAATAATAGAGAAAGATTGTATAAACAAAAGAAGAAATACATAAAAGAACATATAGATGAACAGAGAGAATATAAAAGAAAATATGAACATAAACGTAGAGCAATACTAAACAATTTAGATGAACATTACACTACTGATGAGATGGAAAATCTAATAGTGGAATCCAATAATAAATGTTATTGGTGTGGTTGTGAAATAGGAGAAGGAGATATGCACATAGACCATTATATACCATTATCAAAAGGTGGGACAAATACAATAGATAATCTTGTTGTTAGTTGTTCAACATGTAACATAAGAAAACATAATAAGATGCCAAACGAATTTATTAGAGAATTGAATTGTTAAGAGAAGGATTTAAGATATTGAGGAGTGTATAAAATGATACTAACTATAATATACGGATTGATATGTCTATTTAGTGGTGGTATATCTATAGATTACACTATACTAACTGCAACTGTATTGTTAGATATAGTTGGGATGGTATGTGGGAAAACTTGGTTTAAAGTGAAATTCAAAAAATAGGATGATTAAAATGATAAATGAAGATAATAATAATAATTTAGAGAATAAAGGATATATTTTCATATCAAAATCAATAGAAGATGGACATGGGGAGAAGTTTTTAAGGAAAGCAATAAATATATCACTAAATGATGACATTAATGATGTCACAATATACATCAACTCTGATGGAGGCAATTGCAACGAATGTTGGCAGATAATACATGGAATAAATCTGATGAAGAAGGCTAACAAATCAATAATTACAATAGTATCTGGCGAAGCATGTTCATGTGCATTTGAGATATTTCTGACAGGTGATAAACGATTAATATCTAACAAGTCATCATTGATGAGTCATAGATTTACGACTAGTAATATAAGAAGAAAACAACCAGATATGTTGGAGAATAGGAAGGAACAAGATTGGACACATGAGAGATTTATATTACACGATATGAAATGCTTAAACTGGACAAGAGAGAAAGTATTAAATGTATTATTAACTCCAGAAGATAAATGGTTTACACCACAAGATGCTGTTGATATTGGGATAGCAACTGAAATAATAGAATAGAGGTGTGGAATTATGAAGAAGAAAGAAGAAGAGTATCCAGTGTATAATCTAGTAGAAGATAACGATATAGAAGAGCTTGGGGATGACATTGAAGACTTAAACGAAGATACAGACGAAATCTTACGGAGAATGGATAGAAACTTACAGAGTCAGACTACCACAAATAAGAGAGTTACATGGTTAATTCTACTATGGATATTAGATAAGATAGTGATGTTAGGAATGTTATTGTTTATAAAGGAGATATTTATATGAGAAAGAAATATGGTAAAGAAGGTTTAGTTGAGGAAATGAAACACTTTGGTAGTATAGAACCAATAACTTGGATGAGAGAATGTATGATACCAATTGAAAAAGAAATAGATAAACTTATGGATTGGGATATACATCATATTAGATTTTCTGATATGGAATCATTCAAGAAAGATATTGAGAAATATTCAGAAAAGCACCCAAATGCTAAAGTTATGGCTACTGGATTTATGTTTTCCTCCGAATACCCAAAGAAGATAAAAGAATATAAGAAAGAGAAATAAAATGCAATGGGACGAGGAGGCTGGTGATGATACTACAAATCTAGGTATAAGATACTATTGTACCAGATGTGAACAATTCTTTGAGTTGTCAGTTCTCGCTCCTACTAGGTGTCCTAACTGCTTTGCTGATGCTAGATATATTCTAACTATCCCAACAAGAGAGTATGATTTGGATAAATTGATAGAGAAGAAAAAAGAGAAGTACAAGGGGAAATTGAGTAGATGAAGAAACATAGTTATGATGAAATTGAAACATTTGTGGATAGTAACATTACTCATGGAGATTATGAGGATTATATCCACGACACTATCAAGTACTATAGTAAGATTAGAATACCTATTGTTGTCTACCAGAAGGAATATACACTAGATCATAAGTTAATCGAGGATGAAAGTCTAATCATTCATGAAGTTGATGGTATCAAGAAAGTTGAATATGAGTGTAATGGAGCAATAGAAGCTAAAATGACTACATTTGGAAATATTTCTATGTACGACCCATCAATACTCGAAGATGAGCCTATAATAGTTGGATTAACTAAACAAAAACATAATAAAATGTTTATCGATAAGATTATGGAGATGGAAGATAAGGGATATTATATGGGGTATGTTATTGCATATAAGGATGAAGATACAGATAAGGAAATTATATGTGGTGAGATAAAATCATACATTAAGGATATATATCTAATCAATGCAAGAGGTAGTTATTTGAGGATTATAAAGAATGATGATATTTATAAAGGAAAGTTAAGTAGATAATGTTTATATAAGGATTAGTAACATGAAAGTGATTAAGAAATTAGGATTTAGAGAACCATATGACATTAACAAGATTAAGATAGCATTACAGAAGACAGCGAAGGAGATAGATTGTAAATTTACAACTTCAGATTGGAAGGAATTGAAACCGAGAATTCTCAGTCGATTAGAACCAATTATGAAAGATAAGGAAGAATTATATTTCTGGGAGATTGATGATGTTATTATAGAAACATTACTTAGATCACGATTTAATGACTTAACTAGAGAATACATACAATCTAAAAGCACGACTATCAAGGATAAGTTAAATGATTTAGGATTATCACCACATGCTATGTTTATTCTTAAGGAGAGATATCTAAAGAAAGATAGTAGTGGGGAGCCAATTGAAACAGCTAAAGAGATGATGTGTAGAGTAGCATCGGCAATAGCATCTGTTGAGAAGAATGGAATCAGAGAGAAATATACAGATTTATTCACAAAGATGTTAGTAAATAGAGATTTCTTACCAAACAGTCCATGTCTTGTTAGTGCTGGGACTAAACGGAAAGGTACATATTCAGCTTGCTTTGCTTATAGTATTAATGATTCATTAGATGATATTATGAATATAGTACATCTTACTGCTAAAACATTCCAACTTGGTGGTGGAGTTGGTATATCCATAGCCAAATTAAGAGAGAAAGGATGCCCTATAGAAACTACAAATGGATTTAGTAGCGGTTCTGTTGAGTTTCTTAATCTATTTGATGTGATGTGTAGTACAATTAAGACAGGCGGATTCCGTCGTGGGGCTTTAATGTGTCTAACTGAATACGACCATCCTGATATAGAATGGTTTATTCATTGTAAGAAGGATACATCAAAACTTAATAATATGAATATAAGTGTAATGGTTAATGACGACTTTATAGATTCTGTCAAGAATGATAAATATATTAATCTAACATCACCAAAGAGTGGTAAGGTAGTTGATAAAATATCTGCTAAATTATTACTTGAGCATATGGCAACTAATATATGGGAAACAGGCGAACCTGGGATATTATTTTATGATAGAATTAATAAAGACAACCCTACTCCACATCTTGGTGATATTCGTGTATGCAATCCGTGTGCTGAATCTACCCTGATTTCAGGAGAGGCATGTAATCTTGGTTCTATTAATCTAATTAATCATATGACAGAAGATATGAGTGATTTGGATTGGGATAAGTTTGCTGAAACAATAAAACTAGCTATAAGATTTTTAGATAATATGATAGATGCAAGTCCGTATCCATCAAAGGAAGTAGATAAAGCAGTTAAAGCAACAAGGAAAGTAGGATTAGGAGTTATGGGGTTTGCAGATATGTTAATTCATATGGGGATTAGATATTCATCCAAAGAAGGTATTGATATGGCTGGTAAAGTTATATCATTCTTAACTGATGTTGCAAGTCAAGAATCGAAAGCTCTTGGTGAAGAGAAGGGATTATACAAAGAATATAGAGATGGATATAGAAAGAGGAGAAATGCTATAGTATCTATACAAGCTCCAACTGGTACATTATCATTAATAGCAGGAGTGTCACCAGGAATAGAACCAAATTTCTACAAGGAATATTCAAGAGTTATAGATAATAAAGTAATACATATAAAACACCCATTATCTGATAGAGAAGTATTTGAAACTGCTCATGAGATATTGCCAATGCAACATCTATTAATGTTAGCAGAGGTACAGAAGTATATCGAGAATAGCGTATCAAAAACGGTAAATGTCCCAGAAGAAACTACTGTATCAGAAATCAAGGAATTAATTATGAAAGCACATGAATTGGATTGTAAAGGGGTATCAATCTTTAGGAATAATTGTAGTAGGGAGTCACTTATTAAATGTGAGGATTGCAAAATATGAAAGCAAATGGAAAAGAAGTGAAGGATAGTATAAGATGTGCATACTGTGGATTAGTAGCAACATTCAACCACATGTCATCATCATATAGAAACGATAATAAGATAACTGTAATATATAGATGTCCATACAACCATACAAGTTTTGATGAGATATCTAGTAAGGAGTGAGAATGGAAAAGAAGAAAGAAATGAAGGAAGAGAATGAGACAATAATAAAGAATGAATTGAAAGAAGAGAAACAAGGAGAGACTCACCATATTAATGTAATAACTAGACAAATACAAATACAGAAACCAGATATACAAGTTAGTATATCTTCAGAAGACCCAAATGAGAATATAGAAATGCTATTGGATATGTCCTTGTTTGTGATTGATGAGCTTGGTAGTAAGAAAAATGAAGGTTAATTACCAAAGATATTTTAGCATATAGCGGAATGTGGGAAATGATGTAGAATGAGGGGTGGAGGATACCCTCAAATCATGCATGAGGATTGCTTGTAGTAGCCCTTAAAGGCACGAACTATACGTCTGAATGGTATAGGTAAGGGGGGGTACTGAAATCGGCTTAAAATGAGGATTTTGAGCTACTAAAAATGGTAGAAAAGTTTAGCATATAGCAGTAATGACAAATGTGGAGGAAAAGAATGGATAATATAGAATATAAAGGAAAGGAAGTAGAAATAACATACTTACACGAACCTAAGTGTGGAAATAGGGGGGAATTAACTGTAGCATATGTAAATCTTCCATATAATAAGTATCTAATTGGTATAGCAGAGAGATCTGATAAAGATAGATATGATTTAGATTTAGCAAAGAAGGTTGCTAAAGGAAGATTAGAAAAGAAAATAAAGGAGAGACAATAGAATGGATAGAGCGGAAAAGGTAATGTTAATATTGAAAGCAAAGTTTAATTCCAATGTTGATATACTCAACTCAATAGATAGTATTATCCAACTCAAAAGACCAGAAATTCTTTTATCACATGAAGAAAGGGTATTCTATGAAGAGTATGCAGAAGAATGGTTTGAGAAAGGTTGGATAATATGGACTGGTAAGAAGTTTATTGAAGAAGAAGAAGAAGAAGAAACAGAATAATAGCCTCAAATATATATGAGAAACAGGAATTATAGAAATGAAATCGATAAATTCCCTATCAAGATTGGAATTGGAAAGAATTTGGGGTAAAACGAAACTGTTAGGTGGAAAAGTTTTAGAAGTTGAAGTAGGTACATTTTATTGTTTCCAATGTCATGGTAATGTAAAAGTGAAATTGATTGAACATTTCCCAGCTGATGAACCATTACAACCAGAGAGACAGTGGTGTGGGACATGTGGTAATCTAATAGGTACTTATTATCATATTCCCAAGGAGTTGAGGAAATAATAATGAAGAAACAGAATAATGTGTTGAATGTGATTATTTTAAATAGGAGAGTTAATAAGGATGAATAGTAAAGAAGAAACAATAGCGGATAAAATATTGTATCAATTAAAGAGTACAGACGAGTATTCTAATAGCGTATATTCCAATTCAAAAGTAATTAGGGATAAGCTATTAGCTATTAATGAGGATGATGCTCGTGAAGAGTCAGAATATGAGGCGGGATTGTTAAATGAAATACTCCACCGTGTAATTATTATAAGAGGTAATTTAACTTCTACAGTGGGAATTCAAATAGAGACTATACACAATATTGAGACAACCACTAAAAGAAATCTGTAAAGAATTTGTTTGAAAGGATATATAATAGGAGTTGAATATGACAGAAGAAGAGAAATATGATGAAATGTTTCCTGATGACAAGAGTACAGGAGCACTTGGTATAAATACTATGTTGAGTGATGAACCAGTTCCAGATATACTTAAATCTAAACCAAAGAGGATAAAGAAAGAATATTATGTTGATGAAGCAGAGGATATATACAAATCTATAGAAGCATTAATGCCAGCAATAACTATTGCTATAGGTAAAGGGAATGCGCAAGGAGTATATAACTTACATAAATTTATCTTGGAGAAGTATAAGAAGGTATTTCTGTGAGTCCAGGATTTGACTCATTTAGTGACGACCCATTTGATATGATGGATAGGATATTTGGTGGGAGATATTCCAGACAACCACATAGTTATATAGCAGGACATAACAAAGAGGAAAGGATAATAGATAAAGATAAAATCTACTATACATTTGAATTAAGAGGATATAACAAAGAGGACATAGATATCATATCTAAAACCCCATATGAAATGGAGATAACACTAAACAAAGATGGTATGATTAAGGAACATACTATTAATCTTCCACACCCAATCAAACCAAAGGAAACTAAAATAACATTTATTAATTGTATATTAGATATAACAACAACTATGGATAAAGAGAAATCTGATAGATTGGAAATAGAAGATTAGTATGATTAGGATATATTCTAAACCTGGATGTGGGATGTGTGAGGAAGCAAAGAAATACTTAGATAGTAGAGGTGTAGAATATGAGGATATTAATCTTGCATTGAAAGAGAATAGAGAAGCAAGAGCATATTATAGAAGTAAAGGGGTTAGGACATTACCTGTAATTGAGGATGATAAGTGGATTATGTATGAATATAATGAAGAAATGTTAGATAAGTATCTGGAGAGGTATTATGGATTTTGATGGTATCTGTAAATGGTTAATTGATAATGGTTTTAGAAGAGTATCTCTAAATGGTCCAAGTAGAAGTATCTATATGAATGATGATAATTCTATTACTGTTGGTGTAACCGAACATAAAGAAGATAAACTTACTGAATTGGAAGAGGAGCTTGTAAAGAAGAGATTAGTGGAATTAGGCTATCTTATGGTCTTCATATGAAGTGGACAAAGGCAGAAATTGATTTACTTACTAAAACTTATAATAAAATAAGTGGGGATAAGTTGATGAAATTATTCCCAGATAGACACTGGGTTAATATTAAACAAAAGGCGTTTGTATTAAAGTTAACTGAACGAGGGGGATTATACACTAGGGAAGGCAATAAACGTACAATGTTAAAGAATACAATAAATGTAGATTTTGAGGATATAACTAATTTAAGTTATATATTGGGTGTTATAGATGGTGATGGTTGGTGTAGCAAGGTTGCTAACAGGAACACATATCTTATTGGTTTAGAAACAATATATAAACCATTTGTGGATAAGTTTAAACATCACTTGAAATTTATAGGATTGAATCCAGCTATAAGATTACGTAAAAAAAGAAATTCATATCAGCTTTATATTACCTCAAAGGAACTTGGTAATTGGTATAGTAATGTAAATAAAAAGAAGTATTTGAGAGAAAATAATACCATATGGCAATATCTAGAAGGAATGTATGATTCAGAAGGACACTTACATAGGGGCAAATACCCAATGATTTGTAATACAGACATTAAATTGAAAAAGCTATTATTGGATTTACTAAAATTAGTTGGTATCAACGCGAATGAGCATATAGATAAAATATATGTACCAATAAAATATGCTGATATATTTCTCTCTAATGTTAATTCTGTATATCCTAAAAAGATGGGCTATTTATGAATGTAATTATTTTGGCTGCAGGAAGGGGGTTTAGATTAAAACCACTTACAGATTATAAGCCAAAATGTTTAGTTGGAGTTTCTGGCAAACCAATTATTAGACACACAATAGATAATATATATGAGGAGATACTAAATCCTAAAATATATATTATTGTTAATTATAGGATGGATGTGATACTTGATTATGTTAAGAAAGAAGATTTAAATGTAATGTTCATTATACAAGATAAGATAGATGGGACAGCTAATGCAATATACAAAGCCAAACCAAATATTAAAGGAGATTTTATGGTATTATCTGGTGATGTAATATATTCTCGAAAGGATATACAAAAACTGTCTAAACCAATTAATTGTCTATTATATACTAAACAGAATGAAAGATTACAAGAATATGGGACTCTAAATATGGATAAGGAACACATCTTACATATAAATGAGAAGTTAACTAAACCAACATCTAATCTAATTAATTGTGGGGCATATCATTTCACCAAAGATGTGTTTGATTATATAGAGAATACACCAATAGATAAACGATTTAATGAAAAGATTATCACTAATACCATTAATCAAATGATTGATGATGGTATTCACTTTAGAGGTATCTACATAGATAATCTAAATGAGATATCCTACCCAGAGGATATACAGAAAGTGGAGGCAAGATTGTGAGAGTATTCAAGAAGATATCAACACCATTCACCAAATCCAATCCAGATAAAGCTATCATAGTAGTTAATGCTATAGATCCCCAAATTAATACTGTTAAATCATTCATGCAAGCTTGTGATGAAACTGGGATAAGTTTCACCGTGTTTGTTAGTAAGATAGATAAAGTTAAAGATACATCCATAGTTGGAGAAATTAAGAGTAAGTTAGGATTAAAGGATATACAATATGGCTCTATTAAAACTGGTAAGGGGATGAAGAAACTCAAAACATATCTAAATCTATGGAAGGGTAAACGTATTATCTTACTTGGGAGCTTTAATTGTTTATCTGGAGATACAAAAATTATATGCAAGAAGACACAACAACAGCATGGATATAAAGAATTTACGTTAAGAGAATTAGCTATTAAACAATCCAGAAAATCTATACCCTCTCGTAATATTAAGGTATTATCATATAATCCAGAAAATAGTGAGATTGTTCTTAGTGATGCTAAAATATTTTCATCAGGTGCACAGAACGTATATAGGATTATATTAGAAGATGGTAGATTTGTAGAGGGTACACAAAATCATCGATTGTTTACATATGACAATAATAATCAGTTACAAGAAGTAAGGATAAAGGAATTAAAGACTGGTGATTATATAATATGTGAAGATGAGAATAATATTTCTGCATGGACAGAGTGGTGTAATGATAAACAATTTACTAAAGGTGCTCGCATACAACAGAGGAGGAGACGAAGACAAAGAAATATAGATAATAATCCAATGAATAAATTAGAGAGTAGATTAAAATGTAGTGAGAGTCTAAAATCTAACAAGGAATATATTGAGAGAGCAAGACAGCACTGTAGGGAGATACAAGTATTAAGTCCAAAGGGTATGGATAGGAAAGGAAAAACATATGAGGAGAGTTATGGAGAAGAAAGAGCTAAGGACATAAAGAAAAAACTATCTGAAGCACTTTCGGGAGAGAACAACCCACAGTATGGAAAAATCACATACCCAAAGGGAAAGTTTGATACCGAATTAGGTCATTACATTAGGAGTTCTTGGGAAAGAAATATATGTCTCTTATTAAGAGAGAATAATATAGAATATGAGTATGAGCCTCATGCATATAAGCTAAATATTGAGGGTAGAAATGCCACATATACACCAGATATAAAATTATCTAACGGAACATTTATTGAGGTAAAGGGACCATTATTTGATTGGCAAGTAAAAAAGATGAAGGAGTTTGTTAGAACTGGACATAAATTATTACTAATAATGAATAAGAGAAAGCAATATATAAATCAAATTAAGGATTGGTGTACTGATTATGCTTTTTATGGAGAGGATGATAATATTCTTCAAATGATAAAAAATCATTGTATCCATAGTGTTAGGATAGAGAAAATTGAAATAATAGGAAAAACAGATACATATGATATATCAGTCCCCAAATTTCATAACTTCTTCCTATCCAATGGTATTCTTTCACATAACTCAGGGAAATCTTCTATCATAAACAAGTTATGTAATACCGAATATGAAGTAGGAGATATACCTGGAACAACCTTACAATTTACAGAAACTACATTAGATGATGGTACAGTAGTTATAGATAGTGTTGGACAACTTATAGATATCCACAAACCGATGATGGTATCTATTGATTTTAGTGGATGCTCAACAAGAGAAGAGAAGATGGATAAAGTATTTACCGAAGCAATAAGAGGATTAATCCAAACACAAGAATCAACTAAGAATGATTTATCTATAGTAATAGATATTCTAAAGAAGTGTATAGAAAGTGGTAATAAGATAATCACTTGTGGTGCAGGAGCATCAGCAATAGTATCTAGAACTATTGCAGGACAAGGGACTGAATGTGGATTTCCAATAATGGTATTTACTAATGATGGTGCAGAAATACAACCTATATCATTCTCAAAAGGAATAGGGGAGCAAGAAGGAGCAATATCTAAATATATAGCCAATGTGATAAACAAGAATGATTGCATTATAGCAACTAGCTGTAGTGGGGGCACTGGATTTGTGTATGATGTGTTGAAGAGAGCAAAGGATAAGGAAGCAATTACTATTGCTATTACTGAAAACATAGACACACCACTATGCAAGTATGCTGATTATATTCTTAAAAGTGATATCAAACCAGAAGGACCATCCGCATCAAAATCTATTATTGCACATATGACTATTGGGCACGTGCTTATGTTAGTCCTTGCTGATGAAATAGGTGTTACCGCTGATGAAGCGATTGGATATATGCTTCCTGAATATGTTCCCTCAAAATTACTAGGCATAAAATGAGTTATAGATATGTGTATGAATACAACACCAATGGTGATATAACAGGTAGAGGTAGATTATATCTAATAAGGAATAAACTACATAAACAACCATATGGACTAATAGAGGATATATATATTAATAGGGATTATAGAAATAAGGGAATTGGTAAGAAATTGGTTAAGAAATTAATAAATATAGCAAAGAGTGAGAAATGTTATAAGATAATAGCAACTTCAAGATTTGAAAGAGATAATGTACATATATTCTATAAAGATTTAGGATTTAAGAAATGGGGTTATGAGTTTAGGATGGATTTAGAATGAAAAAGAAAATAATTATAACAGGAATTAGTGGATTCATATGTTCTCATTTAGCAGAGCATTTAAGAAGGAAATATAAAATTATTGGTATAGATAGAGAAGCACCAGGAATAATACATCAAGATATAGAATTCTTTGGACAGGATATTAACGAACCATTACCGGATATTGATAATGTGTATGCAGTAATACACCTAGCAGCTAAAGCAGGTGTAAGAGAAAGTCAAGAGAAATTTGGGCAATATGTAAAAGATAATATTCTTGGAACCAAATCTATATTAGATAAGTGTGTTAATAACTGGAAACCAGAAAAGATATTGATTGCTTCCTCTAGCAGTATATACGGAGAAAGACACAATAATGAATATTATCCTAAAAGTCTTTATGCCATGAGTAAAGTTGCCACCGAAATGATTGCTGAATCATATAGAAATAGTAAGTTATTACCAGATACCCAGATATGTTGTATGAGAATATTTACTGTATATGGCCCAAGACAAAGAAATGGATTAGCAATAGGTAACTTTATTAATAATATATTACAAGACAAACCAATAACAGTATATGGAGATGGAACTCAAAAGAGGGACTTTACCTATATTGATGATTTGTGTAAAGCAATAGATTGTCTATTATATGATGATAGAATACCATATACTACTGATATCGGTAGTGGTAATACTGTATCACTGAATTATGTAATCTACCGGATATCTAAATTACTCAATAAAGAAGTGACTATTAGATATGAAGATTGGGATACTCAAGATGTGTATGAAACTAAATCTAATTCCAATAAATGGTTTCCAGATAACCCAACACCACTTGTAGAAGGACTTAAGAAACAGATAGAATGGACTAGGAGAAAATTGGATAAGAAATGAGTTTTGATTTAACAATTAGTTTTGATAAAGCCGAGTATCTCAACCCACAACTATATTTAATGATAAGCACTTTGAGAGATAATATACCAGATGATACAATCTTACATGTTGTTACAAATAGAAATAAACATGATAAGGTAAGACAATACATAAAAGATAATATCAAATCCAAAATCTACTATATGAACGATATGTATACTGGTGGACTAGAATCACGTTGTAAGTATATGTTAAACTCCTTTAGAATAAAGACATCTAAACCATGGGTTATTAAGATTGAGGCAGATTTCCTTTTCTTGAAACATCTATCAGCATATGAAGAGTTATTAAAAGAAGATTTAGATTTAGTTTTGGAACCAGAAAATAGGAGGATATTCAGTGATGCAACCGAACAGAGATTATGGAGGATGATGTATAACCGCATGAGTATAGATGTCCCCACCCAGAAAATAACATTTAGGGAGAATAATGAGAAAGGATTACCATTGTTTGGGACTGGATTAATATGCGTTAGGAAGGAATTATTAGATATAATTAATGAACGATGGGTTGATTTAACAAGGAAGTGTGAACCATGGGGCATGTTTAACACACATCCGAACGAGCAAGCATGGACAGGAATGGTACTTGATGAAAAGTGGAGATGGAAAATATATCCACCAGAATATAAATACAATATAATTGGTCACTTTAGAAAGAATCTATTCCCAGATACTACACTGATAGAGCCAGCAATCCTCAAAGATAATATTATCTGTTTAGATTGGCATAAATGGAAATGGTTAAAGCACGTTGCTAGATATAATCCAGAAATCCAATCTATATTAGATAGAAATAAAGATATATGTGATGATTTATGTGAAATGTCAGATAATAAGGTTAGAATAAATGAATTTTAAAATATGTACAAAATGTGGGAAATAACTGCCCTGTACACTTGATTATTTCTACAAAAAATCATTTGGTAGAAATGGTTTATCCAGTGAATGTAAGGAATGTTCTAAAATTAGAAGTAAGATTAACAGAGAAGGTAAGGGACGTGATAGATATATACAACGTAAGAAAGAATACTATCAGGAAAACAAGGAAGAAATATACAAGAAAACTAGAGAGTGGGGATTGCAACACCCGGATAAAGTAAAGGAATATAATAAGAAATATTGGCAATCACCTAAAGGAAAGAAAGTAAGAGCAGAGTGGGATTCCAAATGGTATGAAGAAAATACTGAATATGAGTTGGAAAGAAATAGAAAATTTCTAAAGACACCAGAAGGTAAGAAGTGTATTAGAAGGAGACATGCAAAGAGAAAAAATATGGGATATATAGAGTTGATACCAAACCCATTTGATGATAATGAAGATGTAGAGTGGCATCATTTCTTTGGTGCATATGTTGTTGCATTACCGAAGGATTTACACCAATTGTATCATGGGAGAAAGAAAATATTACATAAATTTATGTGCATGGAACTAATAAATCAGATATATTTATAGTAGTGAGGAGTTTGTAGAAAAATGATAGATTATGAAAGGTATCAGACATATGATTAGTGTTTCTTAATGAGTTGTAGATATTGTGGTGAGAAAAGATATTGTCACTTTGCTTCTCATATCTGTGATGGTTGTTATACGAAGATAAAAACAGATAAGATAGAGTTATGAACATAGCCCAATTTAATGCTAGTGGCCCTAATAATGGGGTAGAACATTGGTTTGATTTAATTCACGATGAACTTATTAACCAAGGACATCAAGTCAGACAATTCTGGTTAAGAGGAAACCAACCAACTAGAGATGATATAGAGTGGATGGACTTCGCTATGTTTCACTTTGCCCAAGTAGCATTACACTATATGAGATTACCAGTTCCATTTTGTGTGTTGCCTTCCGCGAATGATGTGTTCCCAGATAATGGAGCTAAACTCATCAAGGTGAGTAAGAGAAGGAATTGTAAGTTTATTACATACCAATCGTTCTATCATTTGAAGAAATATAAGGAGTGGGGTATTAAGCATAACTTTGTATATGTTCCTATGCCTGTTAGAACTGAACTATTCAAAAGAAAAAGGAAGTATAACCCAAATGGTAAGATAGTAGCAGGCGGTAGATTAGTCCCAAAGAAAGGATTAGATAGATTAGTTAATGTAGACAATCTAACTATCTTCGGTGATGGTCCATTAGAAAGTGAATTGAAATCACTTATGCCTAATACAACTTTCACAGGTAGGTTATCTGGTGAAGAGTTGAGAGATTTGTTTGATGAAGCAAGCTTATATCTATTTCCAGCAATTGTTACTCCAGACGGAGATTCGGATGGAATTGCTAATACTTTGAAAGAAAGTTTATTAATGGAATTGCCAGTAGTAGCTTCTAGTGTAGCAGGAACACCAGAGTTGAATAATATTAATATACTTGATGATTTGGATAACATTAGTATGAAGATTAGTAGTATCTTAAAGAAGCCAAATATTAAAGGAAGGAAGGAGATATTGAAAAAGTATTCACCTGATGTATGTGTAGAGAAGTTATTGAATGCCATAGGAGTGTATATATGAAAATGAAGGTATGTAGTAAATGTAAAAGGAGATTTCCTGCTACTATAGAATATTTCTATAAAAGAAAGAGTAGTAAAGATGGGTTACGATGCCAATGCAAAGATTGTAGAAATAAATATTTAATAGAATATCTCAAAACTCCCAAAGGAAAAGAATCACATAGAAAATCTACGGAAAAATATTATAATGCGAACAAAGATAAATTACTAGAAATATCAAGATTATATAGACAAACCGATAAATGGAAAGAAGTTAATAGGAAGTCACATAAAAAGTACTATAAGAAAAATAAAGAGAAATGTAAAGAGGAAAGTAGACATCAACGCGAAATTAATAGAGAATATTACCTAACATATAATAAACACTACAAAACAACAAAAGCAGGTAAGGAATCAACAAAAATTTCTAACAGAAAGACAAGAGCAAAACGTAGAATGATGAACTATATAGAAATGTTCCCAAATCCATTTGATGATATAGAATTGATTGATTGGCATCATATCACTGATACATATGTTGTAGCACTACCAAGAGATTTACATAGGTTGTATAATGGTAATACAAAATATCATAGATTGGCATGTATGTGTATAGTTAAACAAATATATTTATAAGAAATCTGTATAATCCCACTACTTGTGTAAATATGTTATTAAAGGAAATTATAATATAAAATAAAACATTAGGTAATACTATGATAAATAAAACAATATTGGTGACTGGTGGAACAGGATTTATTGGAAGTCATATGGTAGAGTATATTCTAGAAAAAACAAATTATAATATAATTCTATTAGGAAGGCACTTTGATAATACAATAAAATCAGATAGAATATCTAAAATTGTATGTGATTTAAAAGAACCAATAAGTAGAACAACTAGTGATATTATTGGAGATATAGATTATGTAATACACTTAGCTGCAAAGACATTAGTTGATGATAGTATAACACATCCATTTAAATTTATATATACAAATACAATTGGAACAACAAATTTATTAGATTTTATAAGAAAAGATAAGAACCCAGAGATGATTATTAATTATGGAACAGATGAAGTGTATGGTCCAGCTCTAGAGGATTATGACTTTAAAGAGGATGATAGATGGAGGCCAAGTAGTCCATACTCAGCATCAAAGTGTTGCCAAATGGCAATAGGAATAGCATATGCTAGGACATATGGGT
>Ga0207997_1000155_pt1 | contig 32856 bp, 50 predicted proteins | sample AntAceMetag02UKN_FD_184777 | JGI IMG/M metagenome (GOLD analysis project Ga0207997, IMG submission 184777) | Saline lake microbial communities from Ace Lake, Antarctica - Antarctic Ace Lake Metagenome 02UKN (SPAdes) (version 2) | ecosystem: Environmental > Aquatic > Non-marine Saline and... | reverse complement strand
AACAAGTAAAAAACTTCTGCCTGTAGTATTATTTACCCAAACTGTAGGAATGGAATAATCATCGTAATCCATAGAAGTTGGATCTCTGTCCATTTTGACATAATCCACTCCTTTGAACTCTAGTTCTCCTGTATAGACATTAATGTTTGTAGGCATTTTTTCTCCTTTGCTTTATGGCGCAATAGTTGTCCAGTAAGGGATGTATCTTACCTCAGTTCCAACATAAATTTTTAACCATCCAGAACTATTTTGAGCGTTGACTGTTGTCATAAGAACAGACCCAACTCCGCTACTTAAAGTTTCATCAACAACACTTGTAAGGGTTACATTTGAAGCTATTCCCGCTATATCACCAAATACATGTACCCCACTTGTATAAAGTGTTCCGCTAGAATTAATATAAGCTACAGTTGTACCAGAAAATTCTTTGAAATTAATAGCATTTGCTCCGATAGCATCGCCCAATTTAAAATTTATATCCGTAGCTGCAGGGGCGGCTATAGATCCCGTTCCTTTAGGAAGAATAGTAATGTCTATATTGGCATCTGTTCCATGTGCTTTTAGTTGAGTGCTTTCTAAAGCTACAGCAGCAGTAGCAGAACTTGTTCCTACTCGATTTGCTGCAAATTTACCACTAGCTGTTAAGGTAGCTACCGTATTTAAGTTAGAGTCTTTGTAATTAATAAAAGTGGTTTCGTCTATAGCTCCCATTACAACATCAATATCAGTACCAGCAATTGTTGTAAAAGTTGTTTCTGTGGCTGATGATGTGATCGTAGATTGATTCCATAATCTAATGTCTGCTGTAGTGTATGCCTGTCCTGCTGTCGTTGGAGTTGTGTTATATAAATCTAATCCATACAACCAGTCAGGAATTGCAACCGTTCCTTGAGCAACACCAAAGGCTGCTCTTGCAGCTGCTCCTCCTCCTATTCCTCTTCTAGTAGCAACTACGCCATAAGCATAAGAATTTAAAGGAGTACTATAATCTGTTATAGCTCCTAATCCAGCATATTCTCCAGCTGTAGGTGTCGCTGCTCCGCCATCCATATAAATATTTCCATGAACGCCAAAAAAATATAATTGAGGTAAATCTCCAGCATTTACTTCATCTGTTGAAGTTAAACCAGTTACCCCAAATAAAGAAGAAACTACTTGTGAAGTATTATTTTGAGCTACTTCCCCATGACAACCTGATAAAGAAAGTATATGAGAACCAGCTGCAGTAGCCCCTACACCAGCTATAGCTTGAGGAGAACTATTCCCATTTCCAGCCGTTGGAAAAATTCCTCCATAAACTGCTTTTCTAGCACTAACTCCTGAGACAGTATTATCATCTCCTACTGTTGTTATAATAGCTTCTTCAAATGGAGAATAAACTGTTTCTCTTGCGGCAAAAGTTCCTGCTGTTATATTTACTACATCTAAAATTCCTGTTGAACTTAATGAGGCAACTGTTCCTGGAGTCGAGCTTTGAAAATTTATAAAATTAGCTCCTACTGCATCGCCCATTCTAATAGACATATCAACTCCAGAAGCAACCTCATATAATGGACTTTCTATAAAAGAAACAGCATCAAAGGATGTCCCAGCAAAATTAGCATGTGAATCTATCCATGCGACTTGAATATCTCCAGAATTTCTAAAAGATACTCTATTAATCCCACCAGAATCTCCCATTTTTAAATCAATATCTTTTCCAGAACCAGATGTGAATGTAGGGGATGTTATAGTTCCAGTCGTGTCTATATCAACACAAGATAAATCACCATCTGAATTAAGTGAAGCCACTGTATTACTTGCCAAATCTAACCAACGCATTGCTGTAAAGCCACCTGCATCGCCTAGTGTTACATCAAAATTAGTTGCTATATTTGCCACAATTTCAGGTAAATCAAATCTTATAAAATTTACTCCGCCAACTGTTTCTATGCCATTATCGCCTCTTATATGAATAGAGCCACTTCCATCTGGTACAACTGGTGATACCCCTGAATCAGGAATGAAATTTTCTAAGTCCGTTGGTCCTGTTGCTAACGGTAACCATGTAGCTGTGCGTGTATCTTCATCTTTTAATGTTAATAGATAAGCTCTTCCAGTTACTTTGGTCGTGGAAATTGTGGGAACATTAAAACCATCATAAGTTGCAGAGGTAGGATCACTATCACTAATAATATAATCTACTCCCTTGAACTCAATTGATCCTGTATAAGGATTAATATTTGTAGGCATTTATCCTCCTATGAGAATGAGTAATTTAAATATTCAGGAATAAATATTGTTCCATCTGTTGTATAGGCTGTGAAAGCAGTTGAGTCAACATCTGTATCACCATCTAAGGTTTGTAGAGAAAATGTTGTTCCGTTAATTACTGTTATATTGTAATAAACATCATTCAATTCAGTCATTCCAGCTACACCAGTAATCAAAACCTTGTCAGTACTAGCTAAGGTTGATGTATCAGCCACAGTGATCACACATGGATCAGCTTGACTCGCTCCACTTATTGCCATTGATGTGCCTAAATCCCAAATATTATCATAATAATTAGAACCTTCAGCAAAGTCTAAAGCAACTGTATTGCCACCTGCATTAAGTGTCTCTCTTACAATTCTCCATTTAGCATTTGTAGTCTCTGCTCCAGGTCTTGCCCATCCGTAGTATCTAAATAAATCACTAGCAAATATGACTTTTAATTTAGCATCAGATGAACGAAATGGAATGATAAATCCATTCGCATCTCTTAGTTGTAAGGGTGTTGTTCCTCTTGACATGTTTCCTCCTTGTCTGGGCTACCCACTCTAGTGAATGGGGCAGCCTGCCTTTCGGCAGGCATGTGAATTTTAAAACTAAGACTCTTTTGGTTTCTCAGCAGCTTTTTTTACTTCCTTTGTCGCTTCTTCCTCTTCTTTTTGTGATTTGTTCAATCTCTCTACAATACCTCCTTTTGCCATCAAAAGAAAATCATGCATTGAACCTAATGAGGTGTCCTCATCCGCAAAGATTACTATCTTTTTATCTTCACTAATAAATTTAACTGCTCTTTCTTGTTTCATCTAAAACTCCCTTATTTTTAGTTTTAACTTTGTCCTACTATTACATATGCAAAACTGCTTACATCCGTTACTGCTGCAACTCCTGTAGCATCGTAAGAAGCTACTACAAAGGAAACTCCAGCATTTATTGTATAGACTAAATGTCCAAGAACTGGTGTTCCGTTTAAAGCAGTTCTAGTTAATAAAATCCTATCGGTTGCTGCGATGTTAGTATTTAGAATTGTTTGAGTTCCTGCTACTAATGCTGCTCCTCCTACGAAGTCAGTCGCCGCACCACCATTATAGGTAATCTTAGTAGCTACGTTTGCCAACGTAAGGTTTCCGTAAACATTTACATCTCCACTTCCTGCTTTCAAGTCAAGTGAAGCTGTGCTGTTTTCTGTACCTACTGTGATTGCATTTGCTGCAGCCCCAGTACCTATGTTAATTGTTTTTGTTCCTGTGCTTCCTGCTACGTTAATTGTCTGACCACCTGTACCACCAGCGATTGTCATAGTACCTGTGTTTGCTCCTGTACCACCAAAGTTGATTGTTCCAGATGTTGTTGCTGGCGCAAATGTATAATCACTTGTTGCCGCTCCATCTAGCGAGAAGTTACCAGTACCACACAATAGTGTCATAGCTGCTGCTCCACTAGCTGATCCAATCGTTACAAGATTCGCTACTGCACCCTCAGCAATATTTACCACTTTAGCTGCTGTCGCTCCAGAACCAATATTAATTGTAGTAGCTCCTTCTCCAGCTCCAATATCTACAATATTAATACCATCAGAACTTCCAAGAGTTATTGTTCCTGTTTGTGATGTTCCTCCGATTGTCATTATTCCAGTGGTTGTAGTTGCTCCAACAGCGTAATCAGAAGTTGCTGCACCATCTAAGGCAAAGTTTCCTGTTCCAACTTTTAAACTCATTGATGATGAACCAGTAACCGAACCAACAGTAACAAGGTTATTTCCTGCTCCTGTACCAAAGTTGATAGTCTTACCACCAACACCAGTAGCCATGTTTAGAGTTTGTGCAGCCGTGCCACCAAACCATGTCAAAGTTCCTGAATTAGCTCCACTACCACCAATTTTAATTAATCCAGTAGTTGTAGCATCAAACAATGTATAAGCTGTTGTAGCTGCACCATCTAAAGTAAAGTTCCCTGTTCCAGCCTTTAAGTCTAAAGAAGCCGCTCCGCTAGCCACACCAATCGCTATGACGTTAGCTACTGCTCCTGTACCGATGTTTACTGCTTTAGCTGCTGTCGCTCCTGTAGCAATGTCAACTGTAGTTGCTCCCTCTCCTGATCCTATTTGAACAATGTTGATTCCAGAAGAATCTCCAAGAGTAATTGTTCCTGTCTGGGCTGTACCACCAATGTCAATTGTTCCTGTAGTTGTTGCTGCTCCAACTGTATATGTAGTAGAAGCCACACCATCTAATGTAAAGTGTCCTGTTCCAGCCTCAATCGCTATGGCTGTCGCTCCAGTGTTATTACCGATGGTTATACTTTGAGCTATCGCATTTTCTCCAATGCTAATATCTCCTGTACCAGCTTCGATAACAATTCCAGCTGCTCCATTAGAACTACCGATTGTTACTACTCTCTCTCCATCTGTCGCAATATTTATATCTTGGTCAATATCATCATCACCAATGTTAATGACATCTCCACTTGCGTTGATGTCTATAGTTCCAGCGGCATCAAGAGTAATCTTATCACCACCTACAACGACAACATCTCCTGTGCCTGTTGATGTAAGTGTGATATGTCCAGTACCAGAATTGATCGCTACTGCTGTTGTAGTAGTAATATTACCCATTGTAATAGTACGGGCTGCTGCTCCTGTTCCTATATTAACTGCATCTGTTTGTGCATCTGCTCCTAAATCAATGTCTCCTAAGCCACCACTAGCTATAATTGCTCCACTAGCTCCAGAAATAACTCCTGTTGCATCTAATGTTGTAAATTCACCTGCTGCTGCTGTTCCTGATCCAATGGCTGGTGGTGCTGCGAAAATATCGCCTGCTTTTGATGGGGTAATTGCTACATCATCTAGGGTTACAGCCACAGCCTCAGCTGTCGTTGCTATCTGTCCGATCCCTTTGACTGTTTCTGACCAATCTGGTGATCCTGCTATTGCTACTGCTGCTAATCCCGCTGGTGTATTTGCTATTAATTCTGAGACACCCGCTGCTGTTTCAGCAACCGTTGCCAGTCTAACAATTCCTTTCTGTGTAGTTGTTCCGTCTTGGATTAGTGACTCAACCGCGCTATCTAGAGTAGCTGGCGATATGGCTAAGTCTGTTGCTGTTCCTGCTGCGGATTCTGCAGCTGAGGCGAAACGAATCCCACCTCTTTTTGTTTGTGTTCCTTTTCTTCCTGAGTAGGCATTTGGTCTTGGAAATTTAGCCATTGTGTTGCTCCTATATAACTTTTTATTTTTAAAGTAATCCCTTTATCCTAATAAGAAAACTATTTATTGACTAAAATAAAACATCTATACATACTTGCATATATGAATACAAACGAATCTGTTTATGTAAAAACAACAGTATGGATTCCCAGAAGACTTCATGAAGAAGCTAAGATAACAGCTGTTTTAGCTCATACCACTTTTTCAGTTCTAGTACGTAGAGGGCTTGCAGATAAAATAAAGCAACTTAAACAAGATGTAGCTAATAAGGATAAACAATGACTAACTACGACGACGACGACGTTACCATCATAATAACAGACTAACAACAAAACGGAGAATAACATGAAAGAAAGAAACCCAATTGTCGACATACTACTCTTCAAAAGCTACTGCGCTCAAAGAGACAGCTGGCTCGATTTAGAAACTTGTAGTCCTCAAACATTACAAGCTTTAGATGAAATATACCCAGATAGAGCAGACTACGAAACAATATACGGAGAATAATATGTCTATATTCATGATTATCGTAGCATATGCAGTAGTCCAATTAGCAACAGACTATTTTGATATAGTTGAACAATCTAAAATAACCGAAAAAAAATTAAGAGCAGAATACAAAAAAGAAGGGAAAATAGTTTAACTATTCTTCTTAGCGAGAGGCTTGACTTATCGCTGGTTTTACAGACTCTTTTGCAGATGCTTGTATTTGCTTAATTCTTTCAGCTAATTTTAATCCAATTGATTGTAATTTTGCCCCAGACGCACCTCTTCCTTCTAAAATAGCATCTTCTACTAACCTAATGAATTTTGGATCAGCTATTAGTTTAGATAATTGCTTGCCACCAAGAAACGAACCTCCTGATTTAACTAAAGACCATGCTTTTTTCTTAAAAGACCATGGGTTTCCATCAAAAACCTTTGAAACATCACCCATTATTTTTCCTACCAAAACTAAATCAGCAGCATGTACCCCTGATCGTGATGCATTTAAAAACTTTTGGGCTGTATCTGCTATTCTACCAGATGCATTTTGTAAAACTTCTAGTCTTTTAAGAGTTGGTGTCCCTAATAATTGTCTGGCTATTTCTCTGTTTTGTCCTTTTTGTAAAAGCTTAGAAAATGTTCCAAAATTAAGTTGTTGAGATGTGCTATCTACTAGATTTTTACCAATCATTTCTTCTAATTTAAATGCTGCCAATTCATTAAATAACTTAGTTCCACCTGGAAGTTTGCTTAATGCTTGCTTTACTTGACTTATCCCATGAGGAGTATTCATTTGATTAAATATTTGAGAGGGATCTTGTGTCTTTAATATTGTTGAAATTGATTTTCCCCTGAATAATTTCGCATGTTTAGCAAAACCGCTTTTTGCTTTTACCCAATCTCTCGCAAAAGCAGAATCTACTTTGTCATGAGAAGCTATAGCCTTATCTACTTCCTTTACTATTCTTCCTAAAAGTTTTTTCGCCCCACCTTGAACTTCATAATTAATTGCATCACCTAACGCTATTTTAGTATTTATAAGACCATTGATAGGAACTTTTCTTTTTTTACTAACTGATGCAAGTCCATTTTTTGTCTTCTTTTGTTTTAAAACATCCAACACTTTTTGTTGATCACTAATTACATCTTTCTTAACTACATTTAAAATATCTAATACTTTTTGTTGTTCAGCAGATTTAAATGATCCAGGTATGAGATCTTTTTCTACTTCTTTAATTACATTTGCTATCCCATCACCAAAAACAGTGTTTTTACCACCACGTTTTCTTAAAGAAGTAAAAAGCTCTCTTGATTTAGCTAAATCTAAATCTCTTGCGTTAGTTACATGTTCTTTTATTGCTGCTCCTGCTTCGAAACGACTTTGATGAATGGATTCTCCTAATGTGCCTGCTAATTTTTTGTATTCACTCACAATGTTTTTAGTTAGCGATTTTTTAAATTCTTCTAATGGCGCTCCAGTTAAGCCAGATTGTCCTAATGTCGATTGAATCCATTTTACAATGTTATTTCCTGAAATACTTCCTAAATCCCCTTGAACGCCAGCTTTTCTAAAATCATTGATGATAGATTTTTGCAATGCCTCTTTATCTCTAGGAGTGAATGCAGCAGCTCCTTTTGCTAAAACCTTTTTAAAACCACCTTCTTTAACAATAGAAAAAAGATTCTTCCCCGTTTTAAATATCCCTTTTGCTCCACCTTGTACTATATCAGGTAAAGAATCGCCAAATACAGCCATTAACATAGTTCCTATAGGACCAAGTTCTAAATCAGCAGCAAGTGTTAATCCACCCACAGCTCCTACAGTTTTTATGGATTGTTTAGCACTAGGAATAAGAGCTTTCGCAGCAGTTTTTATATTGCTAGGATTAAAACCGTTTTTAAGTATGGATAACGTTTTAGGATTGTGAACAAAGCCTATCCACCTAGCCGCCATTTCACTAGCGTCACGAGGTGCTAAATCAATTCCTGTAAGCTTTTTAGCTCCTGCTTCTATTAAACTCCCTGTATCAAAACCTACTACATCTTTGGGAAGAAACTGTTCTGTCTTTTCAGGATTTCTTATTAAATCAGAAAAATATTCTAAACGCTCTTGATCCTTTTCATCAAATTTACCAAAAGCTTTTTTATCTAATAAACCTTCAATCTCTTTTCCTATTTCTTGTCTGAAAAGTTGAGAGTTAGCTCCTTCGCCTATCTTTTGAGATATAGTTGTTGCCATATCAAGGGGAAAAGCTGCTCCTTGAATGCCACCTATTATCCTTTGGGATACAAGTCTAGTTCCTTTATCTACAACTTTTCTAGCTGTGCTTCTTTCATCTTTTGGTATTAGATTAGCTCTTTCTTCTATCCGACTTCTTAAATCATTGCTAGGTTGCTCTTGTTGCTGTGATTGTTCAACAGGTTGTTGCTCTCCTTGACCTTGTTGAAGTAAAGAGGCTCTTTGGGCTATCCGACTTCTTAAATCTGCTGCCATTGTTAACTACCTCCACTTAACAATTGATTAACCTTTTCTACATCACCACCATATTGTTGTAATAATTGATCAATTTGATCATCTGTAATGTTTTGTCCTGGCTGACCTTGCTGGTCATTGTCAGTTAATTTATTTTGAACTATTCTTCTAACAGCATTATATGCTCCTTGCAAGGTTTCTATTGTTGCATCAGGATTATCTAATTCGCCTTTTAATACGTCAAATTCTCTCTGGTTTCTTACCTTAATTGATGATATTTCAGATATCAATGACCGTCCAAGAGTTTTTAATTCTTCTCTATCTTTTAATGTATCTTTTCTTCCTTGTTTTGTTCCAAGGCTTCTTGCACTTCTTGCTGTTCCTGATGAAGAGCCTCTAGGACCTATATTGCCACCCTTTAATAATTCATCTATTCTATCTATGCTTTTTAAAGCATTTGAAAGCTTTTTGTTTTCTGCATTTACTTTACTTTGTTGAGCCATAGCAACACCTCGTTCTTTAACAAGAGCTAGTTGTAAGGGTTGTGGTAAACTCGAAAATTCCTCTGGAAAACCAAACTTTTGTAAGGCTTGTTGTTGCTTTTGTTGCGTTAGTTGCTTTTGCTTTTGTTGCAATATTTGCAGAGCTTGAGGTTGTCTGTCAGGAGATACATTCTGCATGATTTGACTCATCGCATTTTGCATAGCATCAGGATTAGTAGATTGAGAAGCTTCTCCCAATATCTGATCAAGAGCTGTGTTCTCTTGGCTTCTGCCAAACGCTCCCATTACATTACCTCCCATAGCTTTTCCTAATTCAAATGGACCTGGTGCTGTCATGTCTCTCTCCTATTGTTGTATACCTGTTCGATAATCATAATATTGTGGATCTCTTTCAAAACCTTTTCTCGGTGGTCTGATAATATCTTGTATCGATTCTCCACCAAATTGGTTTTTTGTAGAATTTATAAGTTTTGTTAACTGTTCTGAAAATTGATTACTAGATACAACACCACCTACTCCTTGCCCAATAGCTTCTCCAGTACTAAGTTGAGGTGTTGCTCCTGCTCCTGCCTTTAAAATCCCTCCCATACCAGCAACAGCTCTATTCTTAGCTAGGTTTTGCTGATTTGAATATTGCTCATTAATAAGTTGATCTAAATCAACCCCAGCTCTAGTTAGAGTGTCATTTAAAGCAGTTCCTCGATGCTGACCAGTTGACACAAAGTTTTCTTGTATCTGTGGCGCTATCTGATTGGTGAAACGTGATTTCGCAGGATCTACAATAGATTTCTGAAAGGCATCTTCATCCATATTAAATAAATCAGAGAATGGACCGTCCCCTTTCAATGAGGTTAATAAATCATCTATTAACTCTCTTTGTCTCGCTTGTGTAGGCGTTTCTTTAGCTCCTTTGTTTGATAAAAAACCTGATGCTACTCCTGTTATTAAGCCTCCAGCTATAGCTCCAGGTGGTCCAAATGCTAATCCTCCAACTGTCGCTCCTGGACCCATCCCATTAACTGCTGCTTGTGTATCAAATGCCATAAAGCCTCCTATAACTCTTTCCACGTTACTGTGGTAGCTGTTGGTCGATTAACCAACATTTCTACCTTGTTTGTCAAACTGTTTATATTGATTGATGCGTTAGTCAAGAATGTGTCTGATGCTTGACCGTCCGTTTCCCTTTCATAAAAATCTGGTTTCTTATTTATTGCTACTGCTAGTTGTTTGTATATATCTTCTAATATCTCTAACAATCTCTCTACAGTTAACCCCTCTCTATTTCCTACGTTATAATATTCTGGTAGTCTAGCCATGTTATCCCCTAATTACTCGTTAATGATCCAGGTTTACAGTGTATCCTTATTGAAGATATGATTATTGGTTGCAAGGCATTTTCTTTCTTTATTTTTACATTTAAAAAGTTTGATTCTTGACCAACAGCTACCGATATCCATTCTCTTTTTTTAGTTAATGTAGCATCAGGAGATAGTTCTACATCTCGCTTAAATGGAGCTTCTTCTTCATCTTCAAATAAATCTACAAAAACAGAACCAGCACCTTTATTTAGGAAAAATTCTATATGCGATACAAAACACTTTCTACCTTGCTTTCTATAAGGATTAAATGGAGTAAGTTTAACTTCAAAATCTATTACTTTAGTTACTAATCCCCCACCAGTATAAGCAGTAGCATCAGTAGAATTAAAATTAACTGTTATCGCTGCTCCTGTAGCCGCAGTTACGTTTAATATCTGTTCGTTGATCTCTACCATGCCTTCAACATTTCTAACGTAAACTCTATCTCCAATTTTAAAACCAGCTGTCGTTGCTATGACTGCACTCGCAGCTTGGTTAATAGCTATTATTCGTGCTGCATAATCATCATAATCTACATTAAGTTGATAAACATATCCGTCATCATCTCCAGCCAATGTCTTTTGTGTCTGTTCTCCAAGCCCTATTCTATCCCAAATTTCATCTGTTGTGTCCCATCTTAACCATGAGGCTTTTATAGTTTCATCTATAGAACTCCAGACATCATCACTACCACTATTAGTCTCTCCAAATACACTAAATCTTTGATCATAAACTGACCATGTACTCTCTACATAATTATATATTAAAACTTGATCTTGAGTTACATCTGCTAATTGAGATTCCTTTTGTCTATACGAAAACATGAACTGGCTAGTTCCTCTATCAAAACCACCATATGTCAGCTCTATATTCGGTTGATCAAATTCATTTCTTACATAATTCGGAATCTTATTATCAAATCTGACTGACTTTCGCCCATCTGTTGTTATCAATCCATTTTCACCCAAAGATTTTGCCTCGTAATTCCAAGATACAGGAGAGAAAGTTGCATCTGTGCCTAAAACTGAAGGTATCTTTCTCACAAAATAAGGATTAAAAGCATCTCTTGTTTTTTCTAACACCCAATCAGAACTTTGAAACTTCATTATGATAATATCACCAAGAATAATAGTTCCTTTCATTAGTTCATATGTATCAGCTATTCGTATTCCTGAACGAGAAACATTGAATTTGTCTCCATCACCTGCATTATTTCTAATTCCTGAATATAATACACCTTGATGATAAGGAACATCTGCTATTACAGGCACAAAGAAATTAATTCTTTCATCAAACCAATGGACTTTTGTTGCCTTTTTTAAAACACCATCCACTGGAGCTTCATAATCTGGATTATCACCACCAACTCCACCATTTGTAAACTCGCCTATATCTGTTCCATTATAAAAATATATGGAATTCATTCCTTTACCAGTGAATACAAATCTCTCTCCACCAGTTTTAGTCAAATATGTCGTTCCTGATACATATTCATCATTACTCGTAATATCAAAATTATAGGCTGGATCTAACCCTAGTAAACGTGCATTAAATGGTATTTGATTAAATATTTGTGTGCCTGTGTCATAACTATATAAATACTTTTTTGTTATAACCAACAATTCTCTGCTTCCACTACCTGCTGGATCAACATTCTCAAATATCCCCATCACCCTAGTCCCATCAGGCTTATCTACAAACTTTTGATTACCTAGTTGGTTGCCAAACTGCATGAATCCCATTCGAGACTTTAACTCTTGACGATAGATATATCCGTTTTTAATAGTCTCAAAAGCATCGGCTGGATCTAGAAAATTAACTCCACCATGGTCTAACCCTGTCTTAAATCCAGTTATTTCATATATTTCCACTTATCCTCCAAACACAAGAAAACTTACTTGTAAAGGTCTAGTTAATACTCCATTTTCGTCAGTCGTTATTATAATAAACGACGTTGTTGTTTTTGCTGCTGTCGTTGGTCCACTTCCTAAACTTACAATTAATGGTTTGTTAATAGCTGCTCCTGCATCATATTTTGCTCCCATTCCTAAAACCATATAAGAAGTAGAAGGCAGAGCGTTGTCAAATTTTATTTGATATACACCAGATGCAATAGTAACAATTGTATCAACATTATGCGTATATAGAGTAGTTATCGCCCCTGTTCCTTGATTTATATCAAATACTCCGCAACATTTCATCCCTAATAATTGCATTACATCATTGCCATTTTTTACAAATGGTTGAACATCTTGTTGGGTAGGTGCTTCCGCTGCTGTCTTTTCCTTAGAATAAAATACATTATCCATCCCAGCACCCAACGCAGGATCAGCAGGTACAGGAGGCGCTCCAGTAACAGATTTTGGCATCTGCGCAAATTGATGCCTTCCATTTTCATCAGCTCCTATATTCCAAAAATGATCTTTGTTTAATTCCGTTTCTGTATAGGTAGTATTACCCTGTAGAATTGTTTCATTAGCCTTTACTGACTTTGTCCCATCTGGGGCTGTTGACGACCATACCATATTATCTCCTTATTTCTTTTTTTCTATACTCTTTGTACAATTCTTTATCCGAACTAGATAATCTTTCATGTGCTTCTTTTATTCGCAAATCAAAAAGACAAAACATTTCTTTCAACTTAGGAATATCTTTACTAGTAACTTCAAACATTTTTCAACTCCTTAAAACCTCGGTCTTGCTCTCTGTGTTTTTATTGCGTTATGCGTGTGACTCAACATTAACTTCTTCTCATGCTGAAAATCAGCCTGCAATTGCTGTCTAGTTTCAGAATCAAACCTATAGTCCCTAGCATAGTTCATAGCAGCTCCATAGGCTAAATACCTCAACCAATAATCAAATGGCAACGCAGGATTGCCTTCACTATTAAGTTGAGGATTGATCTTATACCCGTATATCATAACTGTATAACTTGTCTCGGGAATTGTCCTAAATACAAACTCATTACCATAAAACAGCATTTCTGTAGGATAACCAGGGATCAATATATCCGAATTGTTTATCCCCCATCTTTGATAGAAAACACCTGGGTCTTGGTAAATATACAACTTATTCCATGACAAGGACTCATCAGCAGGAGCAGTAAGTGTTACAAACGCTTCATTTGATATCGTGCTAAATTGATCACTAGCACCCACATCATTGAAAGTATAAACTCCTGTCGTGTTAGTCTCATCTATCACGAATGTCATTGTTCCATAGTTCTCAAAGATTCTTAAATCATCACTCATAGTAAGATTAATAAAATCATCTAAGTAACTGAACATTACATCATCAGTAGAATCAGGATCGTTTTCATTACGTCTACCTAACGCTAATCTCATTATCCTTTTACAGTCTGAAACAAATTGTGTCATAACTAGTCATCCTTATCATAAAGTGTTCTAATAGCAAAACGTGGATCTCTATGTGAAATCCTTGTGTCCCTACTTCCATCAGGTTTATCGTACCATTGCCATATGGCTGTCCCTTTAGCTGCTAAATATTCAACTATACATCTAGGTAGATCATATGTCTCCCCAGGTACTAATTGCTTCTTAAAGTCAATCATGTCATTAGATAAATATACAGGTAATGGATTACTAGGTTGGTCTTTCCTTCCGAAGATTATTCTCTCTGTCGGATGTAGTTCTATTGGACATTGCTTGATAGGATAACGACATAATCCAAGCTTATGGTTTAACTTCCTAGCTTCGGTATTATAACGCACATAATCCCCTAACGTCTTTAATGGCATATCACTAATGCTAACGGGTTTTTCTTCTTCTGCCCGTTGCATGATTTTATCTAACTCATTCTTCTCAATCTTAACTCTAGCTTTCGCTCTTGCTCTTGATTTTGGTTGATCTTTTAATTTTGGCATCGCCCCTCCTTATTGTTTATAAATCGGCTAGGCTATCTTAGGAAATAACCTAGCCAAATGTTTACTTATTATCTATGATTTATCCTATATCTCCTAAGTCCGTTACCTGACCTAACTTCTTACTCTTAATGAAGAAAACGTCTCCATCAGTTCCCATGATTGATGTTCCAAGGGTTAGCTTGTAAGTAATAGGATCATAAGAGAACTCAGTACTAAATACTTGAGTTCTAGTAATTAAATTAACACTACCACCTTCTACATACGCCACAAATGCTGATGAGTCGATATCCTCTTCAGTAAGTACGTCTTGTATTGAGAAAGTGTCAGCAGTAAGAACTACTACTAAATATCTATTTCCATCTATCTCATTCATACCACGAGCTGTTGGCATATCAGGACCTAAGTCTGTTATACGAACTTGTTCGCCAGTAGTTAATCCATGAGCAACTGCTGTAATTACACAAGGGTCAGCTTGTGATACACCAGTAATAACTGTTCGATAATTTCCGACTCCACCACTTGTGTTAGCTGGTGTGAATCCGTTAGTCGCAGTATTTACAAAGTTAAAAGATGCTCCTGCTGAAGAATCTATAACTTGTTGTTGAAAAGAACTTGCTGCAGTAGTCATACCTTTTATATATAATGAAATAGGTAATCCTGCCGCTGTTCCTGTCCAGTCTGTAAGATTATAAACTTCTACAAGGTCTGCATCAAAGTTTAATGTTAATACATAAGCGTCGCCACCTGAAATTAGTTTAAATCCTTCGGTCATTGTTCGACCTTTAAATAAATCTGACATAATTATTCCTCCTTATGCTGTTGCTTTAGTTGATAATAGAGTCACTATATGCGAGTCATCTAAAATAGCCGCATTAAAGAAGGCTGTGAAACCCATAGCTTGATATCTATTTAAATAGTCATTGAATCCAAGTGGTTTCATGATCATTTCTGTAGATACTTCATCTAATCCAACATATCCATACGCATTAGCACCAACAAATGTGTTGCTATATTGTGGAGGACTGTCTGTTGAAACATTAACTAGCGTTGATGTTACCCATCTAGCTTCGTCTGTTGCACCAAATTCTGCTTGTAGAACGCTTTCTTGAGCGCCATATTCAGAAGTAGGTACGAATGCATCTAAAGCACGAATATCTGGTTTTAATTTTACGTGAGATGCCACCCACCAGGACGCTTCAATCGGTCCTGTTCCATAACGAGAAGATCCCAAAACTGTCGGAGACATCTTCTCTGTGTCATTCTCATCTAGGTAAGCAATCGCACGATTAACATCTATTTGTGTTAGTTCAGTGATTGCCTCACCATTTGTACCATTAAGACATGTAATTTGTGGTACGGATGATGCCCATACGTCACGTGTTACTTTGTCTAGCATTGTATGCATAGCTTGAGATAAGTTGTCAGCAGTTTCAAACGCTGTGTCATCTTCTACTACTAACAATACTTTTCTTGATAATAACGTAACTTTTCCAAATTCTTGGACCGATACGTTGATGTCATATTTTTGTATTACTTCTGGTGCTGGATCAACACCCTCTGTTAATACCACTGGATCAGAATTAAAGTTCTCTTGTCTTCTAAAAACAACGGTATCTGTATTTTTTTGAGGCAAAGTAAAAGCTCTACCAAAAAGATTATGAACATTTCTTGGTTTTGATCTTTGTAACAATGCTCGGTGCGCCCATTTATCGCTCATTGAGCCATAAGTAGCTGTTGTGGTTACTGCCATATTAGTCTCCTTCTACGACCTAACGACTGCTCCGCTTCTTAGCCTGCCTCCATGCATTAAACTCTGAGTCCGACATATCACCAAAGTCAACCGTCTGATTGATGCCAGCAGCCTTAGGAACAGCTCCAGGCGAACCAGGGGCTTCCCTTCGTGCATTTGCACTACCAGTTGTCTTTAATGACGCTTTTTGTTTCGGTGTTAACTTATCCATTAACTCCCATGCCTCTTCATATCTATTGCTCGCAGCTTCGATTGCCGAAGTTAAATTAGGTCTTTGTTTTAAAAATTCTCTCAGTTTCTCATTTATTAGTTCTGTTTTCTCTGGGTTTTCTTTTACCCATCTTTTTTCTTCAACTGCTCGAATAATTTGCTGCTGCGTTAATCTTAATTCCCCTTTAGTTACAGGATCATATTGCGTGTCATCAGGCTCTTCAGGTTTGTCCTGCATCTGTTTTAATTGATGCTCACGATATACCCGATTCTCTTCTTCTAACTCCTGTCGTCTTTTACGCTCTTTCTGGAGAGCTGATAAAGGAACTGTCTTTTCTTCTTGATGTTCCTCAACAATAGGAGCTGGAGTCTCTACCTGTTGATCAGCAACTTTTGCTTCCTCAACTACTGGTGTAGTTTCCACAACTGCAGTATTATTCTCAGTTTCTACAGAAACGGTATCTGTCATAAATTCCCCCGTTTTAACATAAGATAGCCTCTTATGATGGCATAGCGCCCTTTGCTTGTAGGTAGGCGACACCTTCCTTATTAAACTCAACCTTTAAATCTTCCCCAGGTCGTTTTGGGGCTACCATCCACAATAATTCACATACTTCCTTGGTGTTATTTACATACCAAACAAATGAATTAGAGATGAACATAGGTAGTTGACTCGTCAATTTAGGTGCGTCAATCCGAAATACATCAGGATGTATCGGATCAAACTTTGCATGAAATGTAAGAAAATACGTTCCCTTAATGTGCTGATTGCTATTAACAATCTTATCTACCCAATCGTCTATTGATTTTTTTAAAGACTGTTTCTCGTCTATAAACTTCTTAGGTAAGATTAACCCACTAACAGGGCATTTTCCCATCTGCATGCTACACATAAACTATCTTCCGCTTTTACCACGAAGAGATTCTTTCTCTGCATGTGCTTGCTGTAAGTTTCTATTCGCTTTTTGTTGGTCGGCGTTTCCACCAGGACCACACATAGGCGATACACGACTTGCACTTTGTAATGGGTTATCAGGTGTAGAATATAATCCCTTACCTGAGTCCATTGATCCTCTTTCCATAGGCATATTAGCCTCCTTATTGTTGATTTACTTCTTGTTTGTTACCTTCAGCACTAGCTTCTAAATCGCTAGCCTGTGCCTCTATTTCTGCTTTTTGTTGCTGTCTCTTTGCTTCTTCTTGCTGTTCTAATGTATTAACAAATTGCAGTACCTTTAATATTCTGTCATCACCAAGCTGTGATATCTCCGTAATCGTTCTAGCTCGGTCTAATGTTGCTTGAGCTTGATTTTGAATAGCTTCGGACTCTCTCTCATCCGCCAAGCCAATATTGCTTCTCTCACGACTTTTTCTCTCACCAGCCAAACCGTATTTCTCAGCAGCAGTTGCATCAAGTACAGCTATTTGTTTTTGTCCTAGCTCTTGTTGTTGCTCACTACGTTGTTTAGCTTGTGCTTCAACAGCCTCTTTCAATTGAGAGATACCAGCCACTTCAAGGGCATTCACTATTTCACTCTCAGGAACATCAACAATGCCTTCACGCTTAAGATTAACAAGCTCGTAGTAGTAAGCATCTTTTTGAGATTTAGAACGTACACCCTCTTTAATAACAGCATCATATTGCTCAAACTCTTGATCGTAAAATTGTGGGGTTGGCTCTTCTCCTAATATCCTCTTGACTTTCCCAGGTGTGTAATGGTTTTGCATAGCTTTTAAGACTAATCCACCCAAAAGCTGTTGACTTGTTTCGATATTATCAAAAAGTTTACGGTTAGAACGTAATCCCTGCCCTATTCTTACTTCTGCTAGCCTTCCAGATATCTGTGTGTTGCCCTTCTCGTCTACACCTAGCACAGATTCATTCACATTCGCTAATGTCAAAGTTAGTTGATCTAATATACCTTGGTATTCCACTAGTGCAGGGCTAACATTCGCCCCTTGTAACTCTTGAACTGCATCTAAGCCCCCAGGTGCTTCGGGATCAACCCCAACAAGCTTGTTTTGTCCACTCTGTTGCAGTTCTTTCGGATCAGGAACAGAACCTAATAAATATTTGTAACCTGTAGATATAGATGTATCCATCATATCCACGATTTTCATGTGTCTTTTATTAAATTGTCTCTGTGCTGACCATAATGTCGCAGATATTCCTTGTATTCTTTGCGATGGCATCCATATAGATGGCTCGAAGTAACACATAACGGGAACAAACGGAAAAGTTTCTACGATTCCTGTCTTGTCTTCACCTAAATATACAGGTTGACCGTTTAACATGATGTTTAGCTCCATGTATGGACGTTCAACCGTTCTTATCTCTACTCTAGGAGGCATTTGTTGTGGGTCTACATTCTCATTATCGGCAACTTCTCGTAAATCTCTTATACGTTTAACTCCACCTTTTAGTTTAGCAGTCTCTTCACTGGATAGGTCCGTAATGTCTCGATAGAATGAGCTGTCTAAATCAACTAGAAACTTACGCTTTCGTGTTGTGCGTCTATAATATTGATCATATGCCATGATGTTTCTATTTCTCATGAGCGTAGTAAAATTAGGGTGGAAGCTTAAAAACTTCTCGTCTCGGTAAGATGATTGGATATCATCAATAACTTTCGGATCAATGAAGGGCAATAATTGTTTAATCAAGTTGCGGTCAATCAAATCTCTTGTAATGGCAAATGCACAATCTTTTAGATCAATACTCTCAAACGTTGGATCTAAATAAAAAGAGTTATACGTCCGCTTGAAGAAAGATATATCCCCATTGACAAAGTCTTTAGAATAATCCATCTGTATTCCACACAAGGACATTCCTGCTTTCATGCTTTCATCAGCAGCATCTAGGAAAGTAGCGTAACCGTTGCCCTTATCCCATGTATAGTATCCAAGTTCCGTAAATTGATCTGCTGTTTGGGTATCACTCCCTTCAACTGGTGAGTAGATAATAGAATTGAGATTGTCTCTTAAGTATCCTGAGAAGAACTGCATCGGTCTTCGCATTATATTAAGCTCTAAAGGCTCTCGACCTTCAGCTTGCAAGTTCTTTAGTTCCTCATCACTCCATGTATACCCCGAAGCTGCCAAGGAAAAAATCCTAGCATTAGAAACAAAGGGCGACCAATAGTCATGAGCGTATCTATAATTTGATTGAAACTCGTCTTTGATTTCGTACTCGTTTAAAGCCATGTTATATCTTCTATTTTAATCTTATCTCAAGCTAAGACTATTTAGAATTAACACACAATATTAAAATCGCTTGTAACGGCTTTCAACGGCTTCTCTGTGCTTTTTAAGTGATCCTTTGAGTGTACCCACTACCTCGACATGACTAACGCCCTGCATGGCATATATGAAAGAATCTGCGAAGTTGGAGGCGATGTTATGATAGGGCTCGTCTAAATACTTACCATACTGCTCCGACCACTTCTTACGATACTTAGTGAGCTGATCCAATAATGGCTTTACCTTTTTTAGACTAAATACGCATCTATCAAACTTTATCTTTGCATTGGATATGTTCAGGTTCTTGTCTGTCCTTTTCAAGACGGTTACTTGAACGCCTGTATGACTCATTAGCCTACGGAACTCACGCTCATAAATATTCTCTACTACAACGCCATCTCTTTTACGAGAGTCATGAGGCAAGAATATTGTACGATAAGTGTAACGCTTGTCCTGAAGTAAGAAATTAACATAGAAATCTACCCCTTTATTGTTGTCATGATAATAGTCGATGACTCTTATTTCCCCATGAATTACTTGAAAGAACGTCATTACGGTTAGATCATTAACCCCAATATCCATAGCCACATAAACAGCCTCTAAGGGATCATATAGGGATGTTGTAAGCACTCTGTTGTCGCTATAGGCTTTCTCTAGGCTACGTTGGAAGTAATACGCATCAGAGCTAGATATGAATGCTTCTGCAACTGTAGACGGAAATTCTTGCTTCATCTTGTCGCCTAACGTAGTTCGTTGGATGGCATACCAATTGCGTTGGTCTTGAGCAATCTTTTGACCTGTTTCTTTCTCTACCTTATCAAAGTAATCGGTTAGCTCAACTTCATAGACTATATTCTGAACACTCTTATAGGTTGGTTCTTCAAGCCAGTTAAAGAAGAATAGTTTATATTGCAATGGTGATAGGTCTTTGTTTCCATGCTGTGCTGCATTCGTGACCATCTCGGCATAATAACCTTCATTTCCCTCGCCCGTTGACTCGATAATACAAGTTGATGTCTGCGCCAATGTGTTAAGCGTTCCAGTAATAACCTCTTCTGCCTTCAGTGGATTTCTTGCGCATGTCTTACCAAACTCCGACACTAGCACGTTTTGATAAGCACCACCACGCAAGGTTGTATCAACTCTAAGAAACGAGCCATTTGCGAATGATATTTCTCTTGCTGAACGTTGAATGATGCCCACCATGTCTTTGGCTATAGGCGTGAGCGAATCTAGGGCGTGACCAATAATCCTCTTAAAGATGTGTTGTGCATGCTCTAGCGAGTAACTAACAATCCCCGCTGACGTATTGGCATTGAATATAGTCTCGTCTAGCATATACAGCACAGAGAATGTCGACATTCCAAGTTGTCTAGCTTTCAAGATGATATTACGAGTGTGGATATTCCTAAGAACATTTGCCTGGACTGGGTTTAGCCTGAATCTTATAGAGTCTCCGTTTCTATCAACGATGCGATAGAGATGGTTTAGCCTCCATTCTTTAGATAGTAACAAGCTTGAGTCAGTCATATAGTTTTATTCACATCCCATCAACAATTTAAAAGCCTCTCTAACTTGCAAAGGAACTACTGAGTTTCCAAGGGCTTTAATCCTGTCCACTCTATGTGGTAGCCCATTAACCACTCGACAAATTGAGGGTTCAACTGCCCACCCGCCCGAGTCGCTAATGTAGGGGTATTTCGGTTGTATTCGCTTGGACTTGCATTGTCTTTCCAATCCCTCGCTGCTGGAGTGGGTAGATTCTTTGCTACATCCCGTAATTGTGCTTTTCCTACCTTGTATCTTCTCTTGAAAGTCTCTCCTATCACAGCTCCCCCCGTAGCATCCGTTGATCTTGGTGTGGGCCAACAGTGAGGATGTATCTGTTCCCTTAGATTCGCTGGTTTCGTTCTTCCCTTCCTTGTCGTTGCAAATTGTCTGTCTAGGGCTTCCTTGCTTCGAAGAGGTAACCAATCCATTGTGTTCGGAGTAGCCCAATAAGAACCATCTTTCCCTTTTATGTCTCGCTCCCACATCACGAGCGGATAACATACACCATCGACAATCATACCCTCTTTCGGAAAGTTCTTTGCAAATTCGTTCTGCTCCTTTGGTCCTAATGTTTGGGACATTTTCAAGGAATATGAAGGGAGCTTTTGTTTCGTCGAGTAACCGAAATATTTCAAAAACAAGTCCGCTTCGCTTTCCTTCCAAACCAACTGCATGTCCTGCAACAGAGATATCTTGGCAGGGGCTACCTCCATAGATGATGTCGATTCTTGGCAATTCTTTAGTGGATAATGTTCGTATGTCATCCCAAATTGGTGCTTTGGGCAAGTTTTTTTCTTGCATTCTTTGCAGGAGGAGACTTTGGCAATAGGATTCGATTTCACAGTATGCGATTGGTTTAACCCATTCTTGGAGGGCGAGTGTGATTCCTCCGATTCCTGTAAATAGATCCAAACCATATAATTTAGTTCCTTCCATATCCTATTGATATCACTATCGTTGAATTAAAATAAATATTATTGTTGCGCTTAATTCGTGGGTGGGGCATAATAGGAGCATAACAACAAACAATGGGGTATAAGATGGGAAATAATTTTGATGTGTGGGAATTCCCCCAAAAATGTGTAGGATGTGGGAGTTATGATAATAACGATGAAAAAGAACCAATTTCCTATTTAGATTGTGAAACGAAATTATGTGAATATTGTTTTTTAGAAAAAGACTTGGAGAATAAATAAATGTTTATAAGAAAAAAGCAGAAAAAGAGATTACAAGAAATAGAAAATAAAATTCTTGAATTAGAACAAATTTTAAAAATGGCGATAAAATGCGATGTTTGCGGGAAAAAAGCAGAGTATAAGATATTCAGACGCTATTTAGAAAAACCAATAGATAATTTGTTTTGTAATGAATGTTATGACAAACAATAAATTTAATAAAAACAACAAACAACGAGGTATAAGATGAAAGACCCAAAAGATATCCAAAACTTAATAAAAAAACTAGAGTTTGAAAAAGATTTATGTGAAGAAAACCTTGAAGATGAGGATTTAACCCCAGAATCCGAGGAATACAACCGTGGCTTTATAGCTGCCATAGATTTAACGTTAGCTGAATTAATAACAACAAACAACGAGGTGTAAGATGGAATGGATTTCCTTTGATGAAGAATTACCCAAAATAGATCAATTAATAATAGTATCTGATTCTGAAAAGGGTGTCTCTGAAGCATTTTATATGTTTGTAACAGATGATAAAAAAACTATTATGTTAAACATCAGAGCAGATATAAAACCAGAAAACAGCGATTGGAATCCTACCCATTGGATTCCATTTCCTGAAAACAATGGAGAGCTAAAAAGGGGCATCGTTACACTGATGCCGTTGCCTAAACCACCAAAGGAGAAATAAGATGAAAGAAGCATTAGCAAGACTTGAAAGATTAGAATATTATGCTCAACAAGCTAAAAAAGTGTGTGATCCCACTGAGTTCGCCTACAGGCAGAATCGGTTGCTACACGTTGTGGCTGATTATCTATTAGAGCCTTTGTATGAAGAAGAAGATAAAGATAAGGGAGAATTGGAAAGTGGCATCGTTACATTATCGTAAAGATTCTAATCGGTGGCGTGTTCAGGTGCGTCACCTTGGCTATAAAACTATATCCCTGCACTTTGACACAAAGAAAGAAGCTTTAGCCTTCAAAGAGATAATTGAAAGCAAGATGAGCAAGAAGCTACAAAGTGAAGCTATGATAAAAGCACTTAATCTTGTTGAGTAAGTTCTTTAGTTATCGAACCTTCCTTAATAAGCTTAACGAGATCAGACAGAGTTTTCACAACTTGAGCTGTTGTATCTTCTTTGTCTTTTTGATTAAGATATTGTTTGCCTAACCAGACTAACATCGTAGCGTTACCCTTAAGGGCTAATTTCTCTTGAGCGTCACGTAATCTGATGTTACCTTTTTCAGCCTTTTGTTGCTGATACTCACTGAAACCAACCTTTTTTTCCTTCTCGCAACGTATATAAAAAGTATTTGGATGTATGCCAAAATAGGCAGCGACTTCCGTACCAGTTGAATGAGATTCTAATAACGTATCGACTTTATTCCAATCTATTGTCTTCAAATTACGTCCTGTTTTCTTTTCTCTTTTCATAATATAATACTTTTTTATTTTCATACTAAAAAATAATGTATATAATAACAATTAAAAGGAGATCAGATGATAAAATTAAAATTAAAGATTCTTATAAAGAACAGCCAAGGGCAACGATATTCAGAAGATATAGAATTAGATGATCACTTCAATATTTGTAAAGACAACGAGAAGTTACAGAAGATAGTACATAGAGTAATGGAGGCTAGTAATATTCAAGAAATTGATGATGTAATTGTCTCCAGTAAATGTAAGTGGTAATAAATAAATAAATGGGGGTATTAGATGATAAAAGTTAAACTTATAAGGGGCGATTATATAGATTCATTAGAAGATCGTATAAATAATTTCATAAAACGCAATCCGCAGATAAAGATAATCGATATTAAACTTTGCGTCGCAGCAGATGATGAAGATCTTTATGAGCGAGCATTAATAATCTATGAAGAGGAAGAATGAACACACTAATTGGAACGAAAAGAGAGTGTGTTTAACGTAAATAGGAACGAATAAATGATACCTAGCATAGCGCCTAGAGCGAGAGACATCACCTTTAGATTTGAGAATAGCTGTAATTCATGGTGTTGTCGTTTGTGCTGTAGCCATACTAAAAGTTGCTTTCACGAGGAATATAATGATGAGCAACCTATCTATATTAATTCTAAGGGCAACGTTGAAATGATAGATATAGAAAAATATACAAACCCATTGGAGCAAGAGAAAAGCATGGAGAGATTACAATTTTTTATTAGAGAAAAAGTGCATACAATAGCGGATAAGATAGAAGAGCCTAAGGCGGATGAGCAGTTATATGTTTATGGCAGATTATTTAAAGATAAGCGTGAATTGATTTGTTATCATTTAGAGGTATTAAAGACGACTACTGGAATAGACTTTCAAGCGAAGCAAGAAGTTGTTACTTATGATCATATGAAGCAAGTGAATAAAATCATTGAAACATTCCATCGAGAGGTACATAACAAGATGTCGGGTACTATAACAGAGGTATAATCACATGGGAAGAAGTAGTACATTTGTGTGTCATACGTGTAAAGAAGAATATTATTTAGGTTATGGGTCTTATTCATGTTGGTTAGATTATGTTTATTCAGAAGAAGAATTTTTTAAAAAGACAGAAAAATATAATGAAAAGCTTTTATATGATGATGAAGATAAGACGTATTTCCATGCGAAGGAATTGCCAAAAAATAAAAATGTTTTAGATTGTTTAAGAAAGCATAAAGGTCATGAATTTATATATGTGAATGAGGATTGGGATCAAAAAGACGACCCTGATGAACAAAAAAAACTAGATGATCTAATAGATACATATACATATTTTGATCTGGAAGATAATTGTGAAGATGATGAATGAAAGAAGGAAAACGGTATAAAAAGATAGGGAGGTGTTTCAATGAATTGCATGAGGTGTTGTCGACGTTTACCCTATTTCTATTATGATGTTTCTTTTGAGCATAATAGAGAGAAGATGATAGCGAGTATATGCACAAATTGCTTACCGAAGTTTTTAAAATATAACGCCGATTCGATAGAAAGGATTGTCCCGATGCCAATAATAAAAGTTAAACTTAGAGAGGATTAATGTTCGAAGATCCACTTAAAATAACATCTGATATAAGGGAAATAATGGGGAAGCCAATGAATGAAGAATTTAAGATGAATGAGCTACATGGTATGATTAGAGAGATGGGAGCAAAGATAGCTGAGATGTACGATAAAAGCGTACAACTTAGACCTATCGAAATAGATGAAACCCAAACCGAAGTTACGTACAAATATTATCTACCTGAACATGAAGATGAAATAAAGATGCATCAATTGGCTAGTGATTTCTTTACAGCGCTTTGGGATATCCATAATGAGTGTAGAAGGATTATGAAGAGTGGACCTAAACCAGGCGAAGGAGTCGATGAATTTGCTGATAGAATAAGTGATATATGTTCAGAAAGTGGGATGCATGGGATTAGCTGATGGAATGGATAAGCGTAAAAGAAGAGCTTCCCAAAGATGATCAAACTGTTTTGATGATTGAAGAAGGGCAAGATGGAATACCTGTTATTGGGTGGTATGAGGGAGCAGATTATATCCCTGGATTTTACCCTGCACATTCGTTTCAGACAGTAAGGATGCATGTAACCCACTGGATGTCTATTCCAGAGAAACCAACTACCGATATTTAAAAATTAGTAACAAACAAAAGGAGAAAAATTATGTCAACACAAACAGATTCAATTAGTACATCGTTACCACCAACAAGACCGCCAGCATTAATTATTGATGATGATGAAATTATCAAGAATCCAACATCTACTAGATTAAAGATATTAAAGATCACAATGATAGCGATTACTGCATTGCTTGGATTAGCGTTAGTCTTTGCAGTCCCTATGAACGTTGTTCCTCTAGTGATTGGATTAAACTTAGGCTATTACTATAAGATATTTAGAGACGAGCAACCACCTGCTGACCAACCTATCATCCCACATTATGGTGATGGCACTGTTAATGAGATAGAATAATGAGTACAGTAATATTAATAATATTGTTAATTGTTGCGGGAACATTCGGTTACATTATGCAAAGGTTTAAATTATGAAAATAACTGAAAGAATAGATGCCAAGACACACATACCAAAAGAGAGTTTGTGTTTGAAACCTCCGATACCTAAGAGCGTGAAGATAGAGATCACGAGCAGGTGTAATTATAATTGCGAATACTGTGGGGTAAAGGACTCGAAGCGTGAGAAGAAGGATATTGATCCTATTTTGGCTTTTGAATTACTTAGGAGATTGAAAGAAACAGAAAAAATAGAAGAAATAGGTTTTTTTCTATTAGGAGAACCGTTGTTAAATGAGGAATTGTATAATTATATTTCCTATACAAAAAAAAGTTTAAAATTACGTACATTTCTTACTACAAATGGGTCTTTATGTGATACAGGGGTATTTGAAAGTTTACAAAAAGTTGGCTTAGATAGCTTAAAAATATCTTTTAATGGTGATGATCTATGGATAAAAGAGATTAAAGAAATGGCAACAACATGCGAAGTAAGTTGCAGTGGGATTAAAGGGCTACATGAGAGTGATTTAATCGACTACTATCTACCCTTGTATAATCAAGGTGGACATACAAAAGGAAAATTGTACGGAAATATCGGACGACTAGATAATCCTGTAAAGCCTGATCCATGTTGGAATCTGTTCACTCAAGCGCATATCAATGTAGATGGGATGATGACTGCGTGTTGCTTCGATCATACAGGCGACTTCATTGTAGGCGATTTAAGCAAGGTTTCTTTTGAAGAGGCTTGGCATTCAGATAAGTTCCAAAGGTTGCGTAAACAGCACTTAAAAGGCGAACTGAGCGATTCTCTGTGTGCTAAGTGTTTGGGATTATGTTAAATGGAAAAAGAAGGAATAGATGTGGGTAGTGCCGACAAATGCGAACACTGTGGCCAGCCTTATTTTGGTCATAAAAGCGTAGTAATAGGAGATCGAATCTTTTGTGATGAAACGAGAGATTCAGATACAGCCAATGTTGTAGATAGAATCAAAAGATCTAACCGCTCTGGACGCCTGATTGATGATTTAAATTATGAAGAGAAGGAGTAAATATGGAATGGATAAGCGTTGAAGATAGATTGCCTGAAGATGAAGGATATTATATTGTTTTGATAAATAAAATTCCATTTGTCAGTAAATGGAGGCAGTTAGAAACGAATGGGTTTGATATATATCTTTTAGCCTTTTCTTTGCCGAAGCACTATGCACCGCCAACATATTGGATGCCTTTACCTAACCCACCTATCGATAAAAGCGAAAGCATAAACCAAACAGAACAAGAGACTTAGTCTCAAACCCTCACCGTGTGGATAGAATGAAAAAAGAAATTGATGGGATTTTCGTAATCGTTATCAATACGCTATCTTTTGCTCCCCATTTCTTTGTAGAATATATCTCTACAATCTGCGCATCGTCATTATAAATAAGCTTGTTCATCACATCTTCATAAAACTTGATATAATTTGACAAATCGGGGCGAGTTATTTTGTAAGGATTGATTAATAAATATTCCTTTTTCTTTTTAGAATATGATTTTGGAACAGTAAACGTGAACTCAAATCTAGCTGATAATAGTCCTGAAACGGGAGCATCTTGATATTGATTAAAAAGTTCCATCTGAATGCGAGACTTTTCTTTGACTTGGGGATCATAAGTCATAATTCTATTGCCCATTTTGCGAGACCTATGACGTTGAAGAGGGATAGGAATTTCGTTAAGGGACAAAATAATCATAAATTAAAGTTATAATTAGTAATGATTTACGTCAATATATGTAAAATATTTGCAATAATTGTTTAATAATGGTATGATAGCAATTACAACAACAAAACAACAAAAAAGGTATTATCATGCGTTCAATTATCTTAATTGTATTATTATCATTAACAACATCATGTTGCATATATAAAGAGACGAGACATTATTCAGACAGAGACATCTGCGAAATTGGGATCTCTGGCTTTAATCAACGTCCTATCGCCCAAGATGATTGCGAGGTGAATAGATGAAACAACTAATCGATGAACAGAAGATAAAAGGCTTTATATGCCGATACAATGATGAAGTTGTAAAAGAAAATAGCGAGAAAGCAGTAAACTTTAAGTTGCTGAGATTATTAAAAGAATTTAAGGAGAAACAAGAATGAAAGGCATAAGAAGATACTTTAAGAACATTTTCCTAGAGTGCTTAAATGATGTAGTAAAAGACCGTCCTTTAATACGATGTAACCGACCACCAACCCCTCAAGATGCATATGCAAGGGGAACTCATTGGCGAACTTTAACTGCTTTATACATAGCCGAAGAAGTTACGGTTAGATGGAAAAAGATTTCTAAAGGCAAAAAACCTGTAAAAAAAGCAAAGGTAGTAATGCCCTTTGGAATATATATAGGTAAACGCTTAGAAGAAGTTCCAGAAAACTACATTAAATGGTTGGTTAAAAATGAAGTTTTTGAAAAAGAGGAAAACAAAGAAATAAAGAAACAAGTATTTAAATTTTTTAACATAAAGGAGAACAACGATGGAAAATAAAGAAACAATAACACTAGAAAGAGAAATGTTAGAAGCATTAGTAAGAGCTTATCTAAAGATAGAAAGCCCTACATTTGATAGTGAAGTAAAATATGGAGCAACTAAATTCAAATATGCTTCGTTAGGAGAACTTTATAATAAAAGTAGAAAAGCTTTATTAGAAGAAGGTTTTGCTACTGTTCATACAATCATATGGGAAGATGAAATAGCGTGGATAAAAACTTATTTACAATATGTAAATGGGCTTAAATTTGGGGAATGTAAATATCCTCTATCTATTACAAACAAAGAAATGCAAAAAGTTGGTAGCCAAATCACTTACATAAAAAGATATTCTCTATCTGCCATCCTAGCAGTTGTTGCAGAAGAAGATGATGATGCCCATAGCATAAAAGATGACAAACTTAATGAAGCTCTTTCTCCCAAAAAGCCTAACTTAATAAGCGAAGCAGAAGCTAATTACGTAAAGGAATTAATAGATGGAGATAAAGAAGCTTGGAAAACAATATCCGAACGTTTTGGATATAATAAAATATCTTCTATCCATCAAAACAAGTATCAATCAATACTCGCTGCATTGAATATTTACAACACTAACAAAGCTCAACAAGCTAAGGATGGTGAATAATGAGACCTATAAAACTTGATCTTCAGCAAGGTGGCGAAGCTTGGTTGCTCTATAGAAGATCACATCTGATGGCTTCTGATACCGCTAAAATAGTAGGACTCAACCCCTATGAAAGTGCTTACGATTGTTACATGGAAAAGATCGAAGGCAAAACAAAGTTTGTCTCATCAGCAATGAAGAGAGGAACAGCACTTGAGCCATTATCACGAAGTTGGTTAGAGACTAAATATGGAAAGAAGTTTGATGCTACTGTTCTCGAACACCCAGAAATTTCTTATATGGGAGCTTCTTTAGATTGTTATTCCGAAGATGGAAAAGAACTTCACGAGATTAAAAACCCGATGAGTAAAGGCTTTTATAAAGTAAAAGAGGCTAATCATCCTAATCTCCATGACATATATCAATGTCAAAAACAAATGTTAGTAGCAAATGTTAATCAAATGCACATACATTATTTTGATATTAATGAAGATCATGTGATCGTAGAAGTATTGTCTTTCTTAATTCCAATAGACCAAGGCATGATTCAAGAGATTAAAGAACATGAAGCTCTTTTTTGGAAAATGATGGTAGATCATACTCCACCTCCTAATACCAAATCAGGAATAGAAGAAACTGAAAATGTTGAATTTCTTTTAATAGAGAAATTATTAAAGGGAGCATCAGAAGATAGAGATGAGATAGATGAAGTTATAGAACGCTATAAGAAGCGTTTAATAGAGTTATCCAACGGAGGCAAGGTAAAGGGCGAGTTCGTACGTGTTGTTCCAAGAAAGGGATCTAAAACAACGAACTGGCGCAGTGTGTGTAGCGAATTAAAACCATCAGCGGATTTAGTTGCAAAATACACCAAAATTGGCAAAGATGGGTATGTAGTATCCTTTGTAAAGAAAAAATGTTAATAATAAAAATATAATACGCAAAACTTTTCATCGAGTTTTGTTCTCCTGCCTCTTGCGGATGTTAAGGTTTTCATAATAGACCTCCGATTATCCGCAAGGGGCTTTTTCATTTCTTTTCGGTACAAGTGTTCCATTTATCTTTTTTTCTAATCCGTTAATCATCAAAATCTTATAAGCTTAAAAAGTCTCTTTTTTTGTTAAATTCCCGAACATTCGTAGCCATGGGTTTGACATTAAATCCCATATCTGTATGTGCGTGGGGGGGGACAATTTTGAATGTATACAAAATCACTCTTATAAATACATCTTAGGCTGAATGTATACGAAAGATAAAAAAAAAGGCATCCTATAGAAAGATGCCATAATTATTTTAATAACCTTGTCGAAAACAATCGAAAAGGCTATAAACAATTTAAAGATAAACAACAAAAGAAAAAAAGAACCTTTCTCATTGAAAAATAAAGGTTCTTTTAATAACTATTCATAATCATATATTATCAATAGTCTTCTTTTAGTTGCAAGCATAATTATAGCGTAGAATGCGTATAGCTTATCTATTCTACTCTAAAACACCTTATGAGGGCATAAATGAACGAAAACTTTATTCAAAGATCACCACACGATAAAGAAAATCCTTACGTAATGATAAGGAAAAAATCCATCCAAGATTCAAGACTTTCAATCGAAGCTAGAGGAATGTTAGCTTATCTGTTAAGCCTTCCAAGCGATTGGCGATTAAAAGTACCTAACATATCAAAATCTCTTAAGATAGGAAGGGATAGAACTTATAAAGCCATCAAAGAACTCACCAATTTCGGCTACATGAGATCAGAAAGAAAGTATGTCAATAACATTAAGAACGAAATCACTTACTTCATTTCAGAATATCCATGCCCCATAGACAAATCCTCGACGTCCTGGATCTCGACGTCCCGAAAACAAGGACGTATACTAAGTAATAAGAAACTAAATAATAAAAAAGAAACAACAAGCAATAAAGAAAAGAAACCTGTTGCTTCAGAAGTCTCCGACAACTTGTTGTTGTTTTCTTCGGAAAAGGGAAAGGCAATACATCTCAAGCTTAATGAATCTTTAGCCAAAGGCTACCTCACAAAAGATAAGTTCGACATAGCATGCAAACATCTTAAGCATCACGAGCAGAAAAAGACTTTGTCTACCAAAGGATTCAAATATTTTACTTACTTGGCACACAAGGAGATAGAGATTATCATTCCGCCACCGACTGCTGAGGAGTTGCATGATAAGTTTTGCAAAGCTAGACAGACTGAGTTGCAGAAAATATACGAGAGAGACGTAAACAAAAAAGTTTTTTATACAATCATTGGCAAAGAAGAGTTTGGATGTTTTATAAGCGGAAGAGGTGTTTACATTAAGTTTTCAACGATGAGCGAAGATAATTTCAATCTGTTGAAGAAAAATCTTACAAATTTAGTAAATTGGACTTACAAATCGACACATGCGGCTTAACATGCTTATGAAACCGACATATCCAATAAACGTGTTGAAAAAAACAGATTTTATCGACATGAAAAAAGGGCTTCAATTCCGAAAAATCAAAGCCCCCACTACAACAAAACCTTGGAGGTATAAAATCCAATTGCGTAGTATAGTATCACAACAACAACAAAATCAAAAGGGGAATAATTATGTCAAATTTATATGACACCAATGTTGAGTTAATTGTTTTATCTGAATCTTTTAAAGGTTCTGACAAAGTAAATGAAATCATAGGAGGGCTAAATGTTAAGGATTTTTTTGACAAACCTCATCAGATCATCTTTTCGGCGGTTAAAAAGCTATTCAACTTGGATCAGACTGTTGATTATCAAACTGTGGCAGACATTCTAGGCGATGATTTATCTAAAGCTGGAAATCTAAACTATCTTTTAGAAATTGATAATCGTGCTAGCTCATATGATCTCAATCTTCTCATAAAAACATTAAAAGAAAAGACTCACATACGAGAAATGCTCAATGTAGGAAACTTGATGGTCAAATCCACTCAAGAAGAGAAGGACTATGACTTATTACGGACTGATTTAAGCAAAAGAACCAGTCAGTTATTCGACAATATCAATGAACAAACGGTTGTCTATCTACCAAAATATTTAAAAGCAAGTTCTGTTTATGAAAAAGCGTTAGAAAATCAAGATAAAAAAGCTTGTGGCATTGAAATATTCCATGGATTCGAGACAAATTATGTTGATTTAGACAAAAAGATCATGGGATTAGCTCCTGGACATCTGATCATTGTTGGTGCTAGACCTGGCATGGGTAAAACCACGCTGATGCTTAACTTAGTTGAGAGGATGAAAGATATAAAAATAGCTGTTTTTTCACTAGAAATGACTGCTGAGGAATTAACAACTAAACTTTTGCTTATAAAAGCAGGGGTTAATTTCGATGATTTCACAAAGGGCAACCTAGGAAGTGAAGATATCCAACAAATTTACGGAGCTGAGAAGGAGTTTCTCGAAAGAAATGTTATCATTGATGATCAACCTGGAATTAAGCCTATTGAAATATTGGGGAGAGCAAGACGAGCTATTGCAGCTTATGGGGTACAAATTATTTTTGTTGATTACTTACAGCTAATGAGTGGCGATGATTCTAGATATGAGAGCAACCAAGTCAAGGTAGCGAGTATTTCTCGAGAGCTTAAAAA